>Ga0315914_1001672_pt1 | contig 33590 bp, 23 predicted proteins | sample MpolenodulesMG_FD_203920 | JGI IMG/M metagenome (GOLD analysis project Ga0315914, IMG submission 203920) | Medicago polymorpha root nodule microbial communities from Los Angeles, California, United States - elongated nodules | ecosystem: Host-associated > Plants > Roots > Nodule | place: USA...
TTGATTTGTGTTTGTGCAGCTGGAAAACTTCCTAAGCATAACAATGTTTCTTGGAGGGGAAACTCATGTATGCAAGATGGAAAGGGTGATGGTGTATCTGCTGCAATCAAGGATCTGGTTGGTGGGTACTATGATGCTGGGGATGCCATCAAATTCAATTTTCCTCAAGCATTTTCCATCACCATGTTGAGTTGGAGTGTCATCGAGTACAGTGGTAAATACGAAGCTACTGGGGAGCTTAATCATGTCAAGGAACTCATTAAATGGGGCACTGATTATTTTCTCAAGACATTCAATAGTACTGCTGATACCATTACCACCCTTGCTGCACAGGTACCAAATCTTCTTGCCTTCAACTCTTGATTTGGATTTGGATTTGATTATCTGCTTATGTTTGTTGTGTCTAATTTGGATGATCGTTTATTTTAACCTTGAATTTATTGTTCAACACACCTTCTTTCCTTGAATGTATCGAAGTATAAATCACTTCATATTCAACTCACTTCTAGTCCAAATCGATTCATTCAAAATCAATTTTTGTCATCGCAAAACCGAACACACGTAATAGAAATAGTTCTTTGTGTTAGGATTTGTGGTTCTCATCTGGGTGTGGGTTTATAATTCTGTCTCAAGTGTCTGTTTTGATCGATCATTTTTGATATTGCGTAGAAAGAGATGGTTTAGTCAATTTACCTTGTTGATTACTGGAACTCTGTGATTGTCGATCTCATGTGTTTGGTGTTCTTTGATAGGTTGGGAGTGGACAGACCTCGGCAGATAGTACGACTCCTAATGACCACTACTGCTGGATGCGCCCAGAGGACATTGACTACGACAGGCCAGTCACTGAATGCCACAGTTGTTCGGATCTTGCTGCGGAAATGGCCGCTGCCTTGGCTGCTGCATCCATTGTTTTCAAAGACAACAAAGCCTATTCCAAGAAACTCGTTCATGGTGCCACTACACTCTTCAAGTTTTCCAGGGATCAGAGAGGTAGATACAGTCCTGGTAAGTCTGAGGCTGCAACATTCTACAATTCTACCGGCTACTTTGATGAGTTTGTTTGGGGAGGCGCCTGGATGTACTTTGCAACCGGAAATAACTCGTACCTTAAGCTTGCTACTACTCCCGGCATTGCTAAGCATGCTGGTGCTTTCTGGGGAGGCCCTGATTATGGTGTATTTAGCTGGGATAACAAGCTTGCTGGTGCTCAGGTAATTTTGTAGAGATTCTTTGTTATGACATGCTCATGTTTTTCTCGTTTCATTGTTTGTAAATTAGATTCACATGTCTCAATTGATATGATATGATGAATTTCTGTGTTATTTCTTACGCCTTTTCATTTTACAAATTACAAGAATTATATTCGAATGTTAGTTGTGGTGTTTTTGGTTGCTTCTGTGTGAACAATTGATCAAACCTGAATCAGGATCAACAACTGTTAACTGCTCCTTGAATTTGGTTCATTCTGAATTGGGAAATATTTTTTCCCAAAAAACATTTCAATTCTTTGAAGTTTCATTTATTCATATTCTGGTATTATTGCACCCGGTTCTTGGATAGTATTTGCACTATGTGTCATAAGTTCTGCTATGCCTTTTTTCATGGCTTTGAACAATTCCTTTTTTTTCAAATTCACACACTATCTCATTTCATTTTTCACCTTCAGTGTTCCATCTCCTGTATATTCCCTTGCAAGTGGATCTTAATTTATTCTTTATGTCATATCATTGCTGATCGTAGCAATTTTGGTTAAATTACATTTGCCTAATTTGACTTTGACATTTTATATATAGGTTCTTCTTAGTCGTTTGAGGTTGTTCTTGAGTCCTGGATATCCATATGAAGAAATTCTAAGGACCTTCCACAATCAGACCAGCATAGTCATGTGCTCCTACCTACCTGTTTTCACAAGCTTTAACAGAACCAAAGGTAACAATTCTTACTCCAAAGCTTTTAGCTTGGCACCAGAGTTCAAAACTTTCCAATTTCTATTCTGATGCAAGGCACCAGAGTTCATGATTTTCCAATTTCTATTCTAATGCAAATTTTGGTATTTGTTATGCACACAGGAGGCTTGATTCAATTAAACCATGGTAGGCCTCAGCCTCTCCAGTATGTTGTCAATGCAGCCTTTTTGGCGACCCTATACAGTGATTACCTTGATGCCGCTGATACGCCTGGATGGTATTGTGGACCTAACTTCTTTTCAACTGAAAAACTCCGCGAGTTTGCCAGGACACAGGTACATGCTGCTCCTTTAGTCAAGTTATACGTGGGAGCTAGCTCTTCTTGACATAGGGTCTGTTTGGATCGACTTAGTTGGGCTACTCTATTGACATAAGTACTTGTGAGACTGTTTGGTAGAGATTGTGGAAACAACTTATGACATGATCATAAGTTGTTTTCAGCTTATTTTCACAATCTCTCCAGAATAGTTTATGAAAACAGTTTATAATATATATGCAATAGAAATAACTTATACATAAATGCTTATGCTTTAAGTGCTTAATTAAGTTGTTTACCCACGCATGGCCATAATTGAAATCACTATGACTTCTGGGCTAATTTTTCTTTTTACTTTCGTGTTGTATTTTTGCAGATTGATTACATCCTTGGGAAGAATCCACGGAAAATGAGTTATGTTGTTGGTTTTGGTAATCATTATCCAAAACATGTCCACCATAGAGCTGCGTCTATACCAAAGAACAAGGTTAAGTATAACTGTAAAGGTGGATGGAAATGGAGGGAATCATCAAAGCCAAATCCAAATATACTTGTTGGTGCCATGGTTGCTGGTCCTGACAGGCACGATGGTTTCCATGATGTTCGAAAAAACTACAACTACACAGAGCCAACACTTGCTGGAAATGCCGGTTTAGTAGCAGCATTAGTCGCATTGTCAGGTGACAAAAGCATACCAATTGACAAAAATACCCTTTTCTCTGCTGTTCCACCTATGTTTCCAACACCACCACCGCCTCCAGCACCATGGAAACCATAAGGTGTCATGCTGTTTGTTATCTTTTCTCCAGCAAGTACCACGAGTGACTTGAGTGCATTGGTAACTTGTTTTGTATCAACTGAAAGTTCAAGGAAAATTTTGAAGACAAGGCGATGAAGCTTGGCTTAGTGAATCTAGTTGGTTGTGGCTAATGGCGACTCGAGAGTAGAATTAAGACTTGATAAAGTGGTACTTGAGAGTGTCTCTTTGTTTACCTTTTTTTTCTTTTTTTTCTTTTTGTGATATACATAGTATATTTGTATCAAAACCAAATCTTGTATTCTTTAAACATAAAAACTGAACAGATTGTAATGTTTGACAGTTTCATCTAATGTGTTATAGTTTTACTCTTGACCTCTTTCATTCTACCTCTATTTATATAAAACCAAATCTTATATTCTTTAACCATAAAAACTGAACAGTTTGTAATTGTATGACAGTGCCATCTAATGTGGTTACAGTTTTACTCGTCTTGACTTCTTTTTTCATTCCGCTCTCATTCGTATAAAACCTTTCTCTTGTTGAGCCTATGTTCTCTTTAATTCTATTGTAATGTAATGTAATATAGCTAGTGAGTTTCTATGCATACACAAGCATAGTTGTAGCTACTAAGAATCATCCTTTTCCTTATTTAGCGTGTGGTGTGTCAGAAGTAAACTTGGGTTTCGTCCACACGAGCACACACAACACAAGGACAACACACAACACAAGGACACCACCAACGTAACTTGTTTTATGTTCTTTTACGCAAGATCTTTATCTCAGAAAAGAAAAAACCTAAAACACATGTTTGTAACATGGGTGTGAAACATGTTTTTTTGGTCATAATATAATCGTGTTCAGAACTAAAGAATCTGGTCCTACTTTTTATGCCAACTCCATTTAGCTGTGGATATGCCTTGATGTCTAGGAAAAACATTCCTTGCTTGCTGGAATACATAAACTCTGCAGAATATAGTTTCCTTAACTCCTATCACTTTCTGTCCAACATGTATATATTAAACAGAGAAAAAGAATTGTCATCAACACATTCCTCTGCCAAACAGTATTGATAAAAAAAGAACATGGCAGAAGAAGAACTGAACGGGTCTCTTGAATATACACCAACATGGATTGTTGCAGTTGTTTGCTCCATCATCGTTTTCATCTCTCTGTGCGCTGAGCGTGCCCTTCACTGCCTTGGAAAGGTAAATCATCTCATATTTTAACATTTCTGTCACCTTCATGATCCAATTCTATTATTTTGCATTATGATTTCAATTCATGGACGCAAGCATAAATACTGCACGACAAGAGTTGCATTTTAATTGCTTTGGATATACTTACGCCACATGTGCTAGAACATTGACTCCAATTTGATATTGAGATTGTAAAGACAATAATTACTTTGGCATGAAAACAAGTTTAGTAATGTTTAGGCTTGGTAAGCTAACAAGAGCATCTTCTTTTGTGGTTCAATTCAGTTTTTGCCAATTTGAATGGTACATTTTAATCAAATTTGCTTGCTTAATCTAAAAAGCAAAGATGGCGATCAACATAGGAATGATTTGAAAATGATTAAAATGTCTACTAAATGTACTAAAAAGTTGTGTTTTTATATCTCTTCGAGTATAAGAATGTTATTTAACAGTTTATGCATTAAAAGGGAATGATGCATAGCAGATGAACTTGATTTAAATCCATTCCATTCTGGATTTTGGTGCAGGTTAGTTGTGTAAAATTGTAAACAGACCCTCAAGCATCTTTGTTCTAAGGAAGTTAATGTTACTGTAGCTATCTAAATTTCCTTATTTTAACGACTTATTTTGTTCATGATGAGTTTTTTTGTTGGATTGGATTTTACAGTACTTAAAGAGGAAAAAACAGAAAGCATTATATAGAGCCTTAAATAAATTGCAAGAAGGTATGTAAGCTTTTTTTTTGAATCGGAAGGGTATGTAAGGTTGAATTTAATTAACTTTTTAGTCCAATATCAAAGTTCTTTATATATACTACTATAATACGTTGAAGCATCATATAACTTTTGGATGTTCACATTTTGACCTGCAAAGAAAGTAAATATAACTATGTAAATAACACAAACTTTGTCCTCAATTCCAATTGAACCTTTGTTATAATTTTTCTGTAGTTGTCTAACATGATTCTTTAGCCTAACCTATGTGTACCTTTGTGATGTTTTTGCCAGAGTTGATGCTTTTAGGGTTCATTTCCCTTCTCTTAACCGTCTTTCAAGGTGTAATAAGCCACATTTGCATCTCACCTGAGCATGCAACTCAAATGCTTCCATGCAAGAGGTCTCATGAATCTGTGCAAGGTTCAGAGCATGATCACTATGATAGTATAATCAACAGAAGAAGGCTTTTATCTACAGACACTGGTTCGCAGCACTGTAGGCTAGAGGTAATAGTTGATGAATTTGATTTTGATTCACTAAGGTTGCTACTGAATTTACTGACAAAAATATTGAAATCGTGTGAAATTGGAAGAACAAAACTCTCAGTCCAGATAATAGATGAAATGAATGATAGCTAAAAAGATTTGTATTTATATTCCTTTCCTTTTTCCTTTTTCCTTATCAGGGGAAGGTACCACTGCTATCACTGGAAGGATTGCATCATCTTCACATATTCATCTTTGTATTGGCTGTTGTACATGTAGTTTTCTGTGTCACAACAATGATTCTTGGAGGTGCAAGGGTAATAAATTGGCGAAATGATATACTCTATGAAGCTGATATAGTACTTACTAGTAAAAATATGAGTCCATTCATGAATTGTGGGGTAATTATGTTTGTATTTTATCTGAAATAGATCCGTCAGTGGAAAATCTGGGAGGATCATGCTAGGAAGAAGACGACAAATTCGAGTGGTAATTTGAATCTTAAATTCAGGGTCATCAATATATTAGAAATTGAACAACTTTATCTTTTTGGATTTTCCAAAGTTCTAGCTTTTCTCATCATCTGCAGGTGAAACTCTTAGATTAGAGATAGATGAGTTCTTCAACAAACATGCCCAGGGGTATTGGAGAAAAGCAGCCGTTGTTGGTTGGTTTGTAAGTCCTGGAATTCTCTATGTGATTTTCTTCATAACCTCATTTAGACGTTGGTTGAATAAACAACTTAATTAAGCATTTATAGCATAAACATTTATCATACAAGTGCTCGTGTATAAGCTATTTCTATAACAAAAGATAGTATACAGTGAAATTGTTTTTTTTGTAAGTTATAAGATGTTTTCATAAGCTATCCTGAAGAACTTAAGAAAATAAGCTGATAATAGCTTATGGACATGTCAGAAGCTGTTTCCAAGCTCTCCCAAACAACTGCACAAGTGCTTATGCTGGTAGATAAGTTCAAATAAGTCAATCCAAACAGGCCCTTGTTTTATTCCAACTTTAAACTATAGTATGATGATGTATTCCAGCCTGAAATGTATCGAATGATCGGACACATTACCATGGAAGACAGACCAAATACTGTAATTTTTTTAAAACAATAACCACTAAAAATGATGTATATCTAACATCAGAAAATGTAATAATTTTTTTTGCAAGTTCATAGGTCTCATGTATCACACAGTATGTAACATGGATTCATATATAATGCATGCTCACATCGGTTATTATTAATTACCAAAGTGACACATGAGACCTTCTAACAGAATATATACATGCTTTAGAGGAGATTGTGAATACAGATAAATTAAGATAAGCTGTAAATGAGCCATAAACTTGCTACTAAAATGCAAATTTTATACTTGTGAGATGGTTTTTCTGATGATGTACTCACCTTCAGTTTGTGTTTGTGTTGCCAGAGATCATTCTTCAAACAATTTTATGGCTCAGTTGCAAAATATGACTACCTTGCGCTGCGGCATGGATTTATCAAGGTTACAATCATGTCAAATTATATACAGTTAATCTCTCTGAGAATAATTAATTTTGTCATATGTATACAACATAAGATATATTCTTTGTATTGTAACCTTTTTTCCAGGAACACTACCCGAACGATCCCAATTTTAATTTTCATAGCTACATCACAAGGACACTTGAAGTTGACTTCAGAAAAGTTATAGGCATAAGGTGAGGGTTTAAAGTCTCAATTCTCAAAACATGTTTATCTATGTTTTGTTTAATGCAAGAAACGTTAACTATTCTTGATTGTTATACATACCATAGTTGGTACCTGTGGCTCTTTGTTGTGCTCTTTTTGCTGTTGAATCTTGAAGGTAAACCAAGGATTCTCTTTAGCAATGTTTTATTTAACAATGACATTTTAGAATCTACCTACTGATATGAGTTAACTATATGCAGGGTGGCACACTTATTTCTGGTTAGCCTTTTTACCATTAATAGTAAGTGGCCAAATTCTTTCCAAATCAGTATTTTAACTGTCATTTTTGTGAATATATTTTGTTTTTATTTATTTGTCGTTTTTAAAGTTTAATACAACATTAATGTTTTTTTTGTCAATAATACCCATATCTATTTAATGCATAGAGATATATAGGTGAAATCAAATAATAAACATTAAAGTTATTATAGGGAAAAGGTAAACAATTCTAGCAAAAGTAACATAGTGTGTATTAAAGAATGGAATATTAATGAGACTTACATTCAGCTTGGTGATGGAACAGATTCTACTTCTTGTGGGGGCAAAGTTGGAGCACATAATCACACGATTAGGCCAGGAGTCGGTAGCGAAGGAATATCCAACTGAAAGAGTGAAGCCATCAGATGAATACTTTTGGTTTAACCGCCCAGCCATTGTCCTCGACTTACTTCACTTCACTTTGTTTCAAAACTCTTTTGAGATCGCGTTTTTCTTTTGGATTTGGGTGAGTTTTTTCACTCTAAACTTCACTTTCAAATCAAAGCAAATATAATTTTCAATTGTATCTTCTACTCTTACAGAGAGGACGAGACTTGGCGCAATGGTAAGGTTGTTGCCGTGTCACATGTTCGAATTCTAAAACAGCCTCTCCGCATGTGGTGGTAAGGTTGTGTACATCTGTGCTGCCCAGACCCCACCGGATGGGGGCCTCATGCATTGAGCCGCCCTTTACCTTCTACTCTTATTACATAAAATCATTATAGAACTGAATTTCACTCAACTTAGTAAATCTTTTTCTCTATCTAACATTTTGTTTTATCCTTTATATACAGTCCACATATGGATTTGATTCATGCATTATGGAGAAAGTAGCCTACATCATCCCAAGAATTGTAATGGGGTAACATACTCTTTAAAATGATAAATATAAAATCATAATGTACTCTTTGCTCATGCTACATTGCTACTAAGAGCCATATATGGTGTTCTTAGTTCTCATCTCACTGTTTAGTTGTAATGTTATGCAGTGTAATTGTTCAAGTGCTTTGCAGTTACAGCACCTTGCCTCTTTACACTCTTGTCACTCAGGTTGGGATAATCTATCTTATCGACACGCATTGATCAAAACGTATAAGCTTTGATCAAAACTCTAACATGTTTTTGCTCTTTGGTTTAATCTCCACTGAATTGGAGCAGATGGGTAGTAGGTGTAAACTTGACAGGGCGGAAATGGAATCATCTCCCTTGTTCCACAGAATGACCAAAGAATCAAACCAACATTCTCAAATTGGTGAACAGGCAATTATCATGATGGAAGATCATGCAATGTCATCTACAATTGAACTTCACCCTATTGTTCAATCTCCTTTGGAAAAGACCTAATGCATTAAATACTCAATAGTGTCATTATATTCTTTGATTGTACATGAAAGAGTGTGAATACAATATTTGATTCTTAATACAAATTAAATAAGGAAAAGAAAGAAAAAAACATTGGAATGTCATAGCAATTATGGTTGTTGATCCTAATCATATTTCATGTCTGAGCGACTTATTAGGTGTGTTATTTATTTGAATGGGCCATTTTACAAACTGATTTAATTTGTAAATGAAATTTTTCTTATTTAAAAAATTATAAAATAAGAATCATCAATTTGATTGTAATTTTTTTTATTTGTTTTTTATAAACAGAAATATACTCGAAGTTGGTTGGTGTTTTTATTTTGATCAGATAAGTTGGTTGGATTTAAGTTGATTATTGTCCCTATTAGTTAAATCATTTAGTTTATTATATGTAAGGATAATAGAGTACAGCACTAAATATATTTGCCTTTTGGGAAGAAAGTTGGAAAACTATATGGCCCATGTAAGCAATCCATTATTATTAAAAATGGTCTCTTATGCTATATATTTTTCTATTTGGCTCCGGTTGGATCCTTCTATTTTTCATTATTTTATTTTTAACAACAAAAGAAAAGGTCATTATAGGATAAATTAAAACAAACAATTAAGATGAGTAAAAATAGATAAATAATGCACACAACACTATAAAATGTGAGGAAAAGTCCATCTTTTTGTATTTTAATATCTTTAGAAATGAATGAATAAGCAAGTAAAATAAAATACGAATTCTACATTTTAGGTTTCTTATTTTAACATATTATATTTTGGTACAACAAAAAGGAAAAATAAAACATGCATTTGTTTTTGTTGCTTTTCATGTGGTTTCTCACTTGAAGTACATTTTTTATGATCATAACAAATTGAGAAATTTATGGATTGTAAGAAATATTTTTTTTGTTTTTTTGAAAGAGGATTTGAAGAAATCATGATATTTATAAATGTTTTAGGTGAATAATAATAAGAAAAAAAAACATTTGCTCAAAAAAGAAGAAGAAAAAAAAAAGAGAAAATACACTTAAATTTGTCATGTTATAATTTGCTTTTCCCTTTGGATTATCAAGACAAAATTAGAGTACAACAATTAGGACTACGAGGAATGCTAAGAACACTCTCTTTGAACAGTATCTTAGGACTATTCAATTTAATATAACAATCAGAGCACTAAATATGTCGTTGAAGTAATTTCAATAAAAAAAATAATGTTACATGAACACTTATAATTTTAAGGCTTAATAGCAGTTTTAACCCCCTAACTTTTCTAAAGTTGCGATTTTGACTCCTTAAGAAAAAAACTACAAAACTGCCCCTTAAGTTTTGCATTTGTTGCAGTTTTAGCCCCTAAGACCAATTTTGACTCGGTCTACGCTGACGTGGCACCCTAAGGGAGGTGCCACGTGTTATTTTTTTATTTTTTTTTTACCAAAAATTGGTCTTGGGGGGCCAAAACTGCTACAGTTGCAAAACTTAGGGGGCGATTTTGTAGTTTTTTTTCTTAGGGAGCCAAAATCGCAATTTCGTGAAAGTTAGGGGACGAAAACTGCTATTAAACCTAATTTAAACTATTAAGTATTGAAAGAGCTGGTAACACAAAAAAAAAAAATGGACGTACACCCTCTGGTCACTTTTATAAGCAAAAATTAACATTTTAGATTTATTTATTAAATGATGTATATAATCTTTATTATAGACCACATACATCATTTAATGAATAAATCTAAAATGAATTTTTGCTTATAATAATGATCGGAGGGTGTATTCGAGAAAGTCAAAATATATGTGTGAAATATTGGATTTACATTTCCCATTTGGATAAATACATTTATTTTAATTATATTAAAAATTACTCATCTACTCAAAGCAATGTTCATTTGTTTCAAGTGATTTTTTTTTTCTTCCTGCAGAACGCATTTGTTTCGTTCGATTTGTTCTTGGACCGGAAATGTAAGACTAAAAACCCATTCCAAAGTGGTGGAGACGTTGTTTTTGAGGTCATTCATGGCTACAATGCACAAATAAAATTTTAACATTTGGATTTGTTTATCCACATACCATTATGGTCACTGAATACATTATCCCTCCCACACTTTTACTGTCCTTCATCTCATAGAGCTCTTCTTTAAAAATAAAAAAAATCTCATAGAGCTCTGTTGCTGTCATACCACCACCGGTCATCAGAGTTCGGCCATAGGGTCACTGCTGGTCACTCAAGCTCGGCAACCAAAACATGTGATTAGAAGGGAGGAAGAATTTTGATCGAGATACTTCAACTTGTGAACTTACGTGAAGCTCAAACAATCCCAGCTAAGCCCTTCATCTCAAAACTTAAAAAATTTGATTCCTTACCAAATATTGGCATGTATTAAATCAGAAATTGACTAATCGAAAGGAAATGGGAGTGGTTCAAAGCTAACCATGAATGGTATCCAATAAAAAAGCACTGATAAAAGAAGCAGATGCAATGTAATGCAACATATCTACATTCCCATACTGATAAAAGAAGCCGACCTAACATATCTACAACCCCATGTTGACATAATATTGTTGGAGAACAAGAAGACTATTGTGCCGAGATTTCTACCACGCTAAAGAAGAAGACGTGTGTGGAGACTGCTACTTCTCCGGATGGCAGAACCCCAATGATCAGCAGTGGTCCGAAGGCAGAACTCCAAGGGAAAGTCGAGCGTGGAAGTGATGGAGAGATAATGTGTTGCGAATCCACCTTAATAGTATATGAATAAACAAATCCAAAGGTTAAAATTATTTGTTACCCATGAACCATGTCTTTTTTATTTTGTGGTCCCATGAACCATGTCTCACTCGTGATTATAACCCAAACCTATTTTTGAAGCAATAGTAAATAAATTCTTGATTATTTTAAAAGGTGGATACATTTATGTTTATTTCAAGACCATTTTATTTTAGAATATATCTTTTTCCAATTGATTATATTACCTTAATGTTGTTGTTATTGTCATTTGCATTGGTGGATAATTATTAATTGCATTTACACAGAAAATGAAAAACTGTTTATGCATTTCTATGATCTATCCATCCATCCCACATATGCTGATTCCGGTAATTACAAAGGGTTCAAAATTGGGAGAGAGGAAGTAGTCCTAAACCAAATATTAGATACATAAGTATGAACACTAATGTCATAATAAATTGGATGTGTAATGTAAGACCTTTCATTTCAAGGGGAAACCTTCTTCATCTCAAGACTAGCATTCCCAGAAACAGAGGCAGCTTCTTCATTGGCCTCTGCTATTTTGAGTTTATTAAGAGTCCTTTTTGCATAAACAGTGAAGCCAACAATGGTAATAACGGCAATGATGAAAGAAATAATGTTGTATACGATTTCCACTGTGGTCATGTGGTGCCTCCCATACTGTGCATCAGCCAAACTCTTTATTAATCTACCACTGCACAATATTGACAACCATCAACATATATAAGAAAAAAGGAAGATATGTCCATCTATATCTATTAATAAAAACATTAATAAAGAATACAAGTTTAGTATACCAAAAAAAAAAGTAACACAAGTTTAGCCTTTAGACTCGGTCATATTTGCATCAATGAAGACGTATCTAGCTCTCATATTCATATATGTTGTGGTCAAACAAAATTTAGGAAGTTTGACTCTGACTACTCTGCTCTCCAACCATAGAAAATATTAGAATGGTCCAAGTAAGATGTGTTGTTTACTGTATAACAATAACAATAATAATTTTTATTTCTTTCGATAAAATAATCGTGTTAATTTCATTTGGCTCTTGGTCTATCTTTCTAAAAGGGTGATAGCTAGAGAAGGGATGGATCAATGCATCTTAAAAATATTCTCAAATAAGGTTTGAAAAAATGTGTATATTTTGATTTACATGAGGACAATCTTCTAGCTCTGCATCCTGCAACTATCTAAAATATCATAAAGAGAAAATAAAAAACAAACCTGTAGATGTAGATAAAAGCTTCTGGCACCATTCCTGCTACTGATCCACAAAAGTAGGGCCAGAACTTCATATCTGTCACTACTACAGCATAATTGAATATGGTGTAGGGAAAAGGTGAAGTTCGAAACAGAGCAACCACTTGAAATTGATGAAACCAGCTCCCTTCCCCAGCAAGCCTAATCATTGCAGCATTCTGGGGCCATTTCTCTAACCATTGCTGAACAAGCAACAAAGTAAAAAAAGATCATGAAGAGACAATAAAAACTACTTGAATTATACAACAACAACAACCACCAAGCCTTATCCCACTAAGTGGGGTGGGCAACTACTTGAATTATAAAAATTCAAAAAATTTAGAGGACTAGACTTGTGGTCATGTCATGTGAGAAATAAAATGACTTACATGAATACGGTCACGGAACTTAAGTCCAATCAGGTAAGGGAGGACCATCCCAATGGTTGTCCCAACCATTATTATAACAAAGCCAAGGCCATAACCAAAAATCATCCCAGCCAACCACATGGAAGGGCCAGAAGGGATTAATAATACTGGAAATAAAGCCAGTGAAGCAACGAGTACAAGGGCGAGAACTGGTCGGCCAAAGGCAGTTGCTTCCCACTCCATCACTGGATAAAGAATCTACGATAAAAATATCAATGTTTACATAAGTCACCAGCCTCTTCAAGTTTATTTAACATACAAAATTTCTAGATATGATATTCAAAAGGACTTTAAGATGTGTGTAAACAAGAAAAAATAATGGGAGGGTGAGGAAGCAACAATTCCTACTGACTGGCAGGAAAATATTAACTCCTTATTACATTACATAGTTGATTTTCTCTGAGAAACAACAAACCAGTGGTGTCATTATTCCAAAGTCCAAGCACTTCTCGTAATCGAAATTATGTCCAACTAATGTTGACAGAAGAGCAACACTCTCTTTTGAACAATCTCTCTAACACTCACTCATTTATTGGATATAATCAATGTGTGTTTCATCACTTTATGTGGGTTCCACTTTCAAAGTGTAAGACTCACATTGATTTAACCCAATAAAAGAGTGAGTGTTAGAGAGTATTCAAAAAAGTGTTGCTAGCAGCACTACTCATATTGACAATATGAGATAAGAGCATATATCAATTCAGTTCCCCTAATATTCTTCAATGATTAAAGCATAGTAAACTGTTTGCAGATGCTTTGTAGTTTATTTGAAGTGAGAGAGCACACAACTAACAGCGCTTTAAAAATAGTAGCCAATTACATAGAAATCTGACACCAAGGAACATATTACCAAACTTCAAATCCTTTTGTGCTAATAAAATATTGGGGTTCAAGAAATTAGAGTGAAATAGACACGTGTATTTCATGATTTTATCAATATAAAATAAACCATGAGAGCCAAACAGCACTGTATTGATTAATTTCTGAATAAGAGTTGCAAAGCCCAAATCACCGATGAAGATAGAACAAGAAAAGCAACTCCCGTGCCAGCAGAACAATTATGAAGTAAGAGGAAGTACCTTTTCAAAAGCAAAGGGCACTCCCCATTTGACTAGAAGAAGTGAAAGTATAACAATGACAAAGCCCCATATAGAGACTTTCATCCACCACTTGAAAGATGTAATTCTTGATTCAGCTTGAGGTTGTAGCATTTCAGCTTCAACGACCCTCGGTTCATCGGATATGGCAAGCCTAACATATTCAGTACTCCCCCTAACATGATGACCAGTGATTTCAAGTTTCTCCAACTCCCTCGACGGCTCTGGTGTCATAATTAAGATGCCAGAGAGCTATGAAAATGAAACAAATGGATAACATAAGCATGAAACTGAGACTACGGTTCAAAATTCAAGGTGCATATATGATTCTACAAACGCACATCAAACATAACAATCAGATGCCAGAATCAAAAAATAATTTATCATAAAGACTACAACCAAGGTTTCATGATTCCCATTTGGAACAATCCTTGACCAGACTTTACTTACCTCCAGGCCGAACTTCAAATTACCAGTACCCCTTTCCCCTAGGAATCCCAAAACTTCACAATGATTAGATAATTTCAATGATAGCATCCCTCCATTTTTACACACAGATTTTGTTTCCACAATTAACAAAAACCCTCAAAAACCTGTTCAACATCCTAATATACACTAGAAGAGGAAAGTGAAAATGCAGAAAAGTTCAGAAACTACCCTTTCATCTGAAAACCCAAAGTAAAAATCTTTATCCTCATTCATAACTTTCAATTTCAACAACCAAACAATTCATATAAACACAACAAAAAATTGGGGAAAATGGAATTTAGTACCATTCTAATGAGTAGCTGCAAAATATGAAAGGTAAAGTTTTTCTTTTTTAAGGGGATTGAAAGGTAAAGTTTGTTTCCAAAATTGAACTAAATTAATGAACATTAAATCACCGCAACGCTATATCACGTGAATTAACTACAACAAAATTAATATCATAGTCGTGTCAAAAATTAAATGTCTTTAATTAATGAAACAAAAACAAAATTATTTAAATTATTTAGCAAAGAAAATTAAATTTAAATAAAAAAAAAAGTTCGATAGAAATTATGAAACTTACCAGGAAGAAGAAAAGAAGAAGAAGAAGAGTGTGTTGTTGTAAATTGTGATCAGCTGCGGAGAGAAACGAACGGTTGAGGAGTTAGTTGAGCTTTCTCTGAGCGGAGCGAAACCTAGGTGACCGGAGTGAGGCGGCGACCGCCGTGTACGGTGGCGGAGTTGGATTGAAAGAGAATCGTACAACAGAAGAACACTTCAACGCGGAACGCAACAAATTGAGAAAGAAATTCCTTTGGTTTTCAGAACGTTCCTCTTTTGAACTTATTGAAAGCTACGAAGTTCAAAGTTCAATTCAAAGTGCACCTTTGTCATTTTATATTCTTTATTTATATTTTCTACCTTTGATTTTATTTTGGTTTTAATGTATTATTATATATTATTTTCAAATTTTTATATTTATGAATTGTGGGATTTTTGAAAGGTAGGTAAAAGTGGATGGTGAGTCGACTCAATTATTAAAACCCTAACTTTTATGTCTACCAACAAAAGAAAAACTATATTATTCAAAAAATAAAACAAAAATAAAATTATTAAATTTATAAATGAAAAATCACATATGTTGATAAAAGATATCACATATATTAAAATTTGATCTAAGTCTCACTTATTAATGAAAATTATTAAGATGTCACATGTATTAAAATTTTGATTCAAGACTCACTTTTTAATGAAGATTATTAAGACTTTGTTTGCGAGTTTGGAGGGGAAGAGGGGGAGGGTTTGGGAAAAAAAGAATGAGTAAGTGGAAAAAATAGAGGACATTGGAAGAAGGAGTTTTGAAGGCTTATTTTTCTTCAAAATATAAAACCCTCCTCATTTGAAGTTGAAGGAACTAAAAAATTGTATTGGAGGAGGGTATTGGGAGGTTTGAGAGAGTTTATATGCATTCTTCAAATTTAATATATGTTGTTATAATATTCTTAAAATAAAAAATATTTTAATCATACGCATTAATTTATCACTCTCTAAAAAAATACTCTTTCAAAAAATGTGAAAGACTTCTCAATTTTTTCCTATATTTCTATCTCCCAAAGTCTTTCCTTCCCCTTCCCTCCAAACTACCAAACAAAGCCTAAGTCGAGACAATAAGTATAATGTGGCCAATGCGTGAAAAGTAACAAAATTTTATATCAATTTTTTTACTTGATGTGAACCGGATATCCTCTATGCTTTAAGATATTAGATATATGAATCATCATTTATATATGTTCAATGTTTGTCCATTCATATGTGATGTGGACTTAAGTATCACAGTTGAACATTTTTCACTAAAGTATGAGTTTCCATCTCCTATTCAAAAGTGCGAGTTCCCTCTCATCTCCTATCCAACATGTGATATGTTATAGGATATGAGAACTCACAATTGAGGTAAGCCATCTCGTTAAGTTCTTCCTTAAGATATGTAACATTGTTGCATTTTCAGGATTGTATTTGAATTCAAATTCAAAATATCCAGTTAAACCAAAAGAGATCTATTATCTCCTACCTCAAACCAACATTTGAGAACATCTAACAATAAAACAAGAGTTAACAATATTTTTTTGTTCTTATAAATATTTCAACTTTTTATTTATCTTTGACTTTTAGTCCCCCAAAAGTTTATCTTTGACTTTTAGTCGTTCAAAAGTTTTTCATCACAACTTTTGCTCTTTGCTTTTAAGTCAACTCATGTGTATCATTTGAATTTTGAATTTTTTTCGCGGTCATCTTTAAAATATTATAAGAGTCACTCCCCTAAAAATAGAATTAAAAAAAAATTAAATATGAATTTTTATGTTTTTGGCTTTTAAAAATTCATATTTAATTTATATTTTGTTAAAAAAAATTAATTTCGGGAGAGATTTTTCTAATATTTTAAATATTCATACAAAATTCTTTCAAAGCAGGGATCAAAGGTGTGGACGATTTTTTTTAAAGGACTAAAAGTCGAAGAATATTTTTAAAAGGATTAAAATGAAATGTTTAAGTATTTATATGGACCAAAATCATATTTAATCTATAAAACAATATTGGATTCTATGCTATGATGTAGCGTTTTGATAGGTGAGGCAATCCACGGTAAGTAGTTCTTAAAAACAAGAGAAAACCATATCCTTAAATGAAAAGTTTAAGTATTTATAAATAGCAAAATAATATTTAATCTATAAAACCATATTGGGTATGTGCTATGGTATACAATTTTGATAGGAAGAACACTTTTATTTGATAATGTAATTCATTTTATCCTCTTTAAAAAAAAATGATGTACAATTTGGATAGGCAAGGAGATCCAGAATAATTAGTTCTTTTTATCTTTTGAAGGATAGAGTAATTAGTTCTTAAAAAGAAGATAAATCATATCCTTAAATGAAAAATTTAAGTATTTATAAGGACCATAATCATATTTAATCTATAAAATAATATTGGATTTTGTGCTATTTGATTTTTTTTTTGTTTTTAGCGATTTTGAATTTGTATTGTATCAACGATGCACTCTATCAATTTAAATAAATGAATATTATTTATTTTTGTAAAATAAACAATATTTTTTAATAAAAGAAATAAAACTTTGTCAAAAAAAAAAAAAAAACATTGCCTTTACTTGCAGAGTTTTCTTCGTATTATCGTTTTAAAAATTTTATAGATCTACATTCTAAGTTAACCAAGTTCCTTCTTATTGGACCCAATTTTAATCAAACTTACATTACATGTTACTTTTTGATTAAGATTGAGTTGGAAACTATGTTTTTTGTCCAAAAGACAAATGTAATGTCATAGATTTTAATCTGTTGTATTTTTATATTACGGCTTTAACGTGCCGCATTTGTATAAAGAAAAAAAACTTAGTTTCACGATCAAGGAGTTCATTATTTAGGTTTTTGATGAAACTAAAATGAAATATATTTTGATCATTATTTAGGTTTTTGATAAAACTAAAATGAAATATATTAACGTAACAGTGACTTATTATCCAACACATGAAATGCACGGTTAGAAATCAGAAACAATCAGCAAGAGAGTTCAAATATACATAAAAACATAAAAGCAGTATTGCAAAAAGCTGAAGAAAAAAACGGTACACACTAATTAGGTGACAAACCCCATATAATAAGGGAAGTCCACAAAAAATAAGATTGAACGTTAGTGTGGCGTGATACGCTTTCAACCATCAAAAGAATAACAACTTCACTTTATCAACTAGCTAAAACACAATAGATTCCTTATTCTTGAAAATACAATATTTTCTTTCCTTCCACACAATCCAAACACAAGATAACCCTATCAAAATATAAAAATTTAGTTATATATGTTCTTCATAATTTTTATTGCACGTGGAGTAACTATTCTTCAAGTAACTATTCTCGTCATCAAAAAATGTTTTGATAATTTAGAAAAGAAAGAATTAGATTAAAAATAAAAGCATTTAACTCTTGGAAAACATAAAGTGAAAAATGTCCATATCCCTTAAAAAAAATGTCCCTATATATATATATATATATATTTTTTTTTTTTTTTGATTTAGTAATCAATATAACCTCATAGTACTTGTCAAACATTTAGCCATTTAAAGGGATATATTATATTCTCGTTTACGACATTGTTTGCTACAAGTTACAAACAATTAATTTGTTTTAAATACTTGTGTTATTGTTGGTCAAATACGTACTAAAATTTACTAAAAAAATGGCGACATCATATAGTACAATTTCCTAATTTAAAATGTAATTTTTTTTTGATGAAATGTAAATTTTTTTTTTATCAAATAACATACTGATTTGTAATTCATCAATTAAGATGAACAACTGAAAAAAGGTTTGAACTTCAACTTTTACATACCTTTCAAAAACTAAAATACTTAATTTTTCAAGTAATGTTTTCTTTTGTAATCTCTTAACAAATGCTCATGAGACAAATGTTAGCATTTCACAGCAAATATAAACATTTTATAGTAGATAGATGAAATAACAAAGCTATCATAAACATATACATACAAAGTAGAGGTGTCGAAGTTCAAAACTCAATCATAACATCAAATCTAACGGTTTCGACAAATATAAACCTTTTACTCCCATTAAATAGACATATGAAATGAAGAGTCCCTTTCGGTCTCCTTCAAACACTTCAAAAAAAAAAACTTTAAACACTTTTGACACACGAATGAATTTTGTGGTTAAACTAAAAACAATTCAACACGTTAATGGATTTTTTTGAAAGAAATTATTTGGATTTTGTTGGCGTCTACGACTAATTGTCAACCCGCCCACGCGCTCAACCATTTTGACTTGTATCACACATCTTATCTTGCGTCATTCGGCTGCGCAGGCATACAAGCGAGTGCAACACACGCTTTCAGCTAGTGCTTATTTATGATGATGATTCAAGCAGGTAGGAAAACAGGTCAAATGCAATGGCAATGGCATATTCTCCTTCTGCACAACAACAAGGTGGGAGCACCAAACCGCAATTATATCATCTTCCATTATCTAGAAGGTTATCTAGTTCTACCCTATTGACTTTTACTACATTGTTTTATTTATCTTTTTATTTTATGAATAGTGTTATATCTCTAGAAAAATAACATCACGATCTTTTCAAGAATAAAGAGCAGCCAATTATAGTGTATTATTTGCCACAATTCAAGGAGGTGTGGCTGAAAAATAGGAAGTGTACAAATACACCATGCAATCAACACTTGCCAACTGTATCTGAAAATTTTCGTGATGCTATCTCTCGCTGTTCATAGCATTTTCTTTATTTTAGATATACATGTAAGTATTAACATCAATCCACATGTTTTTGCTGAACTAATAAAAAATGTGAAAATGGTTAGGTCGAGTGTATAGATTTCGAACCTCGACTCTTTTACTTGTGTGTGAGAGTTTCAAATGACTATTGTCATTTCGTCTATGAAAAAAAATCTTAACTTATTATGTACTAGTTTTATAGTATTTTACAAATATGTTCATTTTTTTAACAAATTTTTTAAGTGAGTTAGGTTCTTTGGACTCACCAAGATCTTAACTTTGCATGTCTTCTTAGGTTATTGATTGTGAGTAAATTCTGCCACATTGATCACTAGGTATAAGTAATGTGTGGTATCTAAGCACGTTTGTATTTAGATTTTGAGATAAGATATGAATAGAATAGATGAATACACATAAATATGAATATGTATGAATGTATATTAGTAACTGAGAATATTAAAATTCATCCTTGTAAGGTGAGTTATTCGTCAATATACAATATGGCGGGTAAGCTAGGGTATGCAAGACAATGTTTACGGGGAGTTAATCAATCTCCAAACCTTACGAAAAGAGGTCATCCTTGTGAAATGTAGTTTCTAATATATGATGATATTTGGTTTGTTTAAGTCATCAGGTTACTCATGTTTGGTAACTTTTTGGATAAAATTAAGAATATACAATATATGTGATTTATGAGATATAACAAGAATGAAAGAATGTTCAAATAATGCTTAATAATATTTGTAGAGAGGATTTTCCATGCTTGACACACTAGCATGGCTGGAAACGTCTTGAAACTTTTTTAAGCTGTTTTACTTACTATATTTTGGGGTTTCGTTTTCATACATAACACTGCATATTGGAGGATTGAGGAGTTATTGTAGCGTGTTAGCCGTCAATGGTTAAGTCGGAGTCGAATCATGTCAAGGGTCTAAAATTTAGGATTGTTACATTTCTTTGTGTATTTTAAAGTTTAATCTTCATTGTAAATATCCTCCAAGACATAAATTTAAGTTGTGATATTTTAATGAAGTCTTTTTCAGAGATTTCGAGTCTATATATTTTTATGAGTTATTTCTGCCTTGAGAAAATACTTCTGGTACAATTTCCTAAGATAAAATCTTTGACGTTACACCTTCATTCTCTCACTTTCTGTTCTTTAGCTTCTTCTCCACACAAATTTTCAGATCGTTTAATTTCTCCCTCATGTTTCAGCGGCGAAGGTAAGGATTCCACATTCATTTTAATTTTTGGATTTTCTGACTCATTCTATGTTTTTGGATTTTCAATATTGTCGGGATGTTGCTTCTTACTCTACTCAAATCATTTTCTTTTTCATGTGCAATCAGAAACTAGAAAACTTAGATTTGATGAAATAGGTATATAACAAGAACAAACTTTGTATTCACATGTGAATTAACAAGCTTTGATACTCTCTTGTTAGCTTTGCTAACACACTGCTTCTTTTATATGGACTTGCATGCATAATATACAAGCCAATGAAATTCTCATTGCACAGAGAAGGTTATTTAGTACCCATGATTATTTGTTATAGTAATGGCAATATTACTCTTTTAGTATCTTACTCTTTTATTTGCCTTTTTTTTGGTTTGTTAATATACTCTTTTTGCTTCTTTTGGTTAGAAACACCAACCGAAAATATTATATACATGTCGTCTACATTATTTTTTTTAAGTTTTAATATCAACATTGATTACTTATTTTTGTGTTTTCTTCAATTGTATAGGGGAATGTGTGAACGTGTTTCCATCATATATAAGATGTGAAAGGGAAAATTTGGGGTCTTTTGTCTACTTGTTGCTCATTCTCGTCGTGGTTTGAGTCATTTGGACATTGTTTCTCTATTTTTTTTCCTCCTCTTCTATGAATTTGACATGTCTATTACCAAAAACAAACCAAAATTTAACATAACTATAAATAAAAAGGTGAAATTGTGAGCAATGTCACAACATTCAAGTAAATAGTAAATTCACGACGATTAAAAAAATGCCACGCCAAAAAAATAAAGGATAAATGTGAAAACCACTAAATTAGATTAAAAAAAGAAAATAAATAATGCATATCTCTCTTACAAAAATGAATTTCAAATTGTTTTGTTTTATGGGTCTCACTACTAACAAGAAGACAAAAAGTAGATAACAATATATATTTTTTTACAAAAACAAAACGATATTCATTCTATTCATTTATATTGATAGAGTGTATCATTCAAACGTTGCTAAAACGTAAATGGTCAATCTGCAAACATACTCACAACGGTAAAATGCCTATATTGACGTCAAACCATTGATTGAATAGCCGATCTTTCAATGAAAATCAAATGAATACCGCAACTAAGACGAAAAATCAAACAACGTCGCATAAGACGACAAACAACACAATGCCACGATCAAACGGCCAAATCACAAAGAAAAAAAATTAAATATATATGAAAATCACTAATTTAGATTGAAATAGGGAGAGAAAGAATATTCAAAAGGTTGAATATATATTTTCTCATAATTTTTTTAAAAAATATTTCTATTTTGATTGTAAATAATAACTTAAGCTTTTAAGTTTCTTAAAGAGTGTCATACCATAAAGCACAAATACATACACGAACATCAGACGCTGACACGCTGATACCGTTAATAATTTAAATAAAAAATCACATAATTATGTGCAGTTATATCATATGTGTAAGCCAGGACACATATTTTCAGAGCTGGCAGGAGATATCATTACTTTTTGTTTAGTTGTAAAACAAGTAATTTGCAATGCGTTTGGGAGTAGAGAACGAAACGGTAAAAAGAAAGTTAGTAATGCGAGATTTAACCTCACGCTTTTAGCTGCAGGGGTTTTAGCCCCATTCTATTCTATTCAATCAAAAACCCTACAAACCACCATGACTCGTTTCTCTTTACCGCGTCTCCTCTACTACCACCACTACACCGCCTCTCATTCTTCATCTTTCTCCTTACTCTCCTCCACTCCCCACCTCCGTCACTTCTCTGCGGCATGCACCAACTATTCCAATGAACAACAGCTACGCAACATTTGGATTTCGGGACTCGTCGACCCCGCCAAAGCACCCCTTTCTGAACGGTACATGTTACACACTGGTCAGATCGAAAAGATGGAGGAGGCTAGAAATAAAATTCAGAGGAGAGATGCGAGACTTTGGTGGGATATTCATGATGAGCAATGCCTCAATTTTAGTTATCATCGGAGTTCCACAAGAAAAAGTTCATATCCTACTCAGATGTCACTTTCTTCAACTGGAAACACCATAAGGTTTCAATTTTCACTTTCAACAACTCAATTCATTTTTATCTCTTATTATGACGTAGCAGAATTTGGAAAGGGCGCCATTGTTCTACGATACGCTGTTTAGTACAAAGTGTTGTCAAACAACTATGTGCATACAAAAATCAGAAATAGCGTATTAATGGAATGGTAGTAAACTGATAAATTCTTGAAGCATTGTTTTTTATATTAATACTGACTTTGTTTAAAAATTGTCCGTCTTTGCAGATGAGCGTAATTGACACACCTGGTCGAGTTGATGATTTCACCGTTGAGGTTGAGAATGCTCTGCGTGCCTTTGACGCTGCCTTGACGCTGCTGTTCTTGTTCTGTCTAGTGTTGGTGGGGTGAACAGCCAGTCCATCTCTGTTGATAAGCAAATGATAACATATCAACTTCCAAGACTTGTATACATCAACAATCTTGACGACAAGGGAGCAGATCCGTGGGATGTTTTAAATCAGGTGAACTTTAGATTAATGGATTTGAGGTCATCATATTTTCATATGTTGTTAGTCCTGTATAAAATCCTATAACGGTATAGCGGGATAGCCGCTATTGCGGAGACTAAAATATAGTGTATGAAGTAACAAAAATTCCAACAAGATGCATAAATACTCAAAAGTAGAAAAATACACAAAGCTATTGATAACATGGATTTTGTGTATTTTTCTACTTTTGAGTATTGATTCTTAAAAAGAATAGAGAAAGAAAACTTAAACAGGGATAGATTCTTGCGTTCAATCACGCTGCTTCAAATTGCTATTGATAACATGGATTTTGTAGTTTTACTGCTATGCTTAATTTATAAAGATAACTTCAGTAATATCATTGCAGAAAAAAATTGTATTTGAAACTCTTTCAAAGCTACTTACTTTAAATGTAAAATTGTCTTTAATAACAATCTTTGTGAGTTTGTCTATATTCTATACACAGAGAGTCTAACTTCAATTTAGATTTAGAAACGTTTAATATTTAATTATTATTGACCTTGGAGATTTTTATAATTATGTCTCAGTTTTACTTATAATAGAAATGGAAACCACCATTGTTAAACCTTGATAGAGGTTGTAACAGAATCAGTTAGAAGAGAGAGAAAGAGAGAGAGAGAAAGAGAAGAGGGAAATTAGAGATTCTCATTATTGATTGAATAACAGAGGATACAAGTATTTATAGGCACATGCTAAGTACAATGAGTAAGTGACACATGTCACTGACTTATAGGCTAATGCTAAACTAAGTGTAAACTGAGATAAGCTACACTAGCAGAATATAACAAGCCTAAACCATACTCTTAACAACTTATAATTCAAATTCAAATTGTAGTTTTATTTTTCAGGCAAGATCTAAGCTTCAACATCATTGTGCTGCAATCCAAGTTCCAATAGGCTTGGAAGATGATTTTAAGGGACTTGTTGATCTTGTGCAATTAAAGGCCTACTATTTTCATGGGTCTGTTTCTGTAACTTATGCATCGGTTATACCTGCGATTATTCTTCAAATTACTCAATGGTTGCTTATTGCAGAGAAAAGGTTGCCGTTGAAGAAGTTCCCGAAGATATGGAAGCCTTGGTGTCAGAAAAAAGGCATGAACTCATAAAAACTGTATCAGAGGTAGACGATAAACTTGCTGAAGCTTTTTGCAGCGACAAGCCCATTTCAGCAGCTGATCTTGAGGTGTGTTGGTGACAGACTAACAATGTCTTTTTTGTTCATTGGAGTTTTGAATTCTAATTATTTGGTTTTACATTGAGAAAAAAAAATTAATATGATTTTGTTTTGACAAATAGTTTATCAACATATTGTCTTCTAAGTGTGTATCAACTAAAAAAGCACATATTTTGTAATGTTATAGAAATGTTGCATGGGTCTCAGATAGATACCATAATATAGTATGTAAAACATAATATATATTTGTTAGGATCCAATATGAGAGGGTGTTTCTGAAGGCAGATGCATTTGTCGATATAGTGTGATATACGAAAACCAGTTGTTACTTCACCCCCATTCCCATCTCTTATCTTGTAAATAGTTTTATTTTTGTTATTATTGTGTTTGTAGGAAGCTGTTCGCAGGGCCACCATAGCACGGAAATTTATACCATTTTTCATGGGCAGTGCTTTCAAATACAAGGTAACTGTTAAATTACCTTGAATTCTTTGTTGTATGGTCTTGACCTTCATTCATCCCCTTTCTTTCTCAATAAACTCTTTTTCTTTAATCTTGACTCCTTACTATGATTATGATTTAATTTAGTTTGGGTCTTCCAGAGATTTCAATTTGGAAATTGAATTCACTTGTAGCATTCTTAGCACGATGATGATTACTAGTTGCTCATGACACTATGCAAAAAAATTGGGCCTGGTCTAATCTTATGTCACATATATAATAAAAGAGCAATCTTTGTCATATAAATCTACTTAGAATATTTCTGTTTGATAAATAATAAGTGAGCAATATCTGTCTGACAAAATCTAGTTAGAACCCTGTTATTTTAAAAGCTAGCTACTAGTACTTTTTAAGCTTTTCCATTCCCTTACTATGGTTATGTATGGGGAAATCTGATTTATGATCCCATTTTTTTGAAAAGTTGGAAACTTTCTTCTATTATAATTTGTTACAGCAGGCTGTTTCGTATATTAAGAGACAAAGCTCCAAGAGGTTTGCACTTCTGGAGCATGTCGTTAATGTTAATCCTATTAAGAACAATAGTCCTATTAAAAATGTGCGGATATTAAAAAGATTTTAAATACCAAATGACCCTTTGTAATTTGTAAAAAGATCTTGATTTAATGCTACTAGATTTAGACAAGACTTATTTATTTATTTAATTAAAAATCTTGATTGAATGCCACAAGTCTTATTTTTATCACAAACAAGTCTTTTAAAATCCTAATGCAATACACCCGTCCTAAGTTCTAGGCCTAAGAGAGATAATGAGGTTGAATATGACTCGGATCATATGTTGGATTCAAGCCTAAAGAAACCTATTATATGTTAGATATATACTAGATGGAAGAAGGGGGAGGAGAATTAGTTGTTAGGTAGGGTTAGTTGGTCAGTTATTTACACCTAGCTATGGGAGTCAGGAGTGGGGGAGAGTGAGGGACATAATTGTGTATTAGTTTGTTGATAAAGAATCAAAGGAGCTTTGCGGCTTTACTGAGGGTCTTTTCTCTGCAAGCGTTTATGCTATTTTGGTTGGAGATAACGATTACAGAGAGTGAACTATGGTCCATGTTTATTCGCTATTTCCGCCATGAAATGCCATGGTGCCACCATCCTTCACAAATTAGTTCGCGAAAAATCCTTCGCTGCAATCTGCCATTGTCACTATTTGATAACGTTGATTTGGGCTTGAATAATACATACAAGCCAACTCTTAATATTGTATTTTACCAGTCTTATATTTTTTATTACTTGTTGTTTCTGGTACAGGGGTTACAACTACTTTTGGATGGTGTACTTAATTATTTGCCGTGTCCAACTGAAGCTAGTAATTATGCTCTCGTCCAATCTAAGAATGAGGAAAAGGTACAACATTCAAAGAAACAGTTGAATGAGATTATTTGAATTGCTTGAGAGAAAATTAATCCCAGCCTTTGTTATTTATAACCAAGTGAATACATTAAAATCTATAGTCAAATACCTTTATTATAGCGATAAATAAAGTAACAAACCTAATCTTATAGAGAGATTTTCTCAACAGAATATAATTCAAATCTATACATATCTTAAGACTCCCCCTCAAGCTGGTATATCATATGCATCAAACTTGTTATATATATATAAGATATCGTCGGACCTCCTGTGATATCCTGGTGCATATGAAAATCACAACTTATAATATGTTAAAATATAAATCACGATAATGTTGTCTTTGCTCTAAAATAGCAGGGCCTCTACCAATGGTATCTCTACCTTTTTCCTACGAATCCTAAGTCGTCTCAGTTTGGTTTGAGTACATAGAAGATCCAAGCCCCCTGCAGGTCCATAGATAATGCACCACAGTATGTGACCATTACCAGACTAGAAATTGGATATACTGTTATAAAGTATGCCAGTTTGTGGCTCAAACCCTGCAGAGTCACTGAATTGCAGTTAAGCTAATTTTGAGATATCTTAAGGAAGGGCTCTGGATCATGATTTAGTTTTGCAAGATGCTTCTCCTTTGTCTCCCACAAGTTTGCAGGCATATTGTGATGTTGATTCAGCCTCTGATGTAGATAATGTGAGGTCGACTTCCGGGGCATTGTTATGTCTTGGTCCTAACTTGGTGGTTCATAGCCCCAGCCACTTCAACGTGTTATCCTTACTGCATGAGCTGCAAGTTCCCATCTCCTTGCTAATTATTTATCGCGACAGTCAAAGCACTTTCGCTTTGAGTCGTAATCTGATTCGGCGTTCTAGAACCACACTCATGGACTGCACAGTTCTACACTCAAACTAATTCACTCTCTAATCCTACGCACCACAGAATACCAAAGACCCCATTGTTCCACAAAGTTTTGATAAACATGGTTGTTATGCTATTCTTCAATCTACTAAAAAAGAACATTATTTGGCTATTTTAACAGGATACACTTGTGGCATTGGCTTTTACATTGAAGAGAAAGTATGGTCTAATAACATATCTAAGGTATTGTAACCTTTACACGTGCTTAAAATCCTATTTCGAATTGTTTGTTTTGTTTTAAATATATACCTTCGGTCATTATTACAAGCAAAAAAAATAATTTCAAATCTTCGTTGCTATTATAAGTAAAATTTCACTACTTTTACACTATTTATTTAATGTTATTATTCCTAATATACCTATTGGGAAAAACTCAAGTCCCACATTAGATAGATAGGACTCTTGATAAGAGTTTATAAAGAGGAGACACTCCTCATCTTACAAGCTGGTTTTGTAAGGATGAGTTAGGACCAATTTCAACATGGTATCAAAGCCTATTGATTCGGGCCACCCACCATTTGTACACGCACCACTCTAGTATATTTGGCTTATGTTTTGACATGTAATCTATAAATTATTAATTGCAGTTAACTGAATTTCTTAATCACCGTGAAAGTGGTTTGTTTTTTGGTGTAATAATGGCAGGAGGGAGTGGTTGTGTGTGTATATAACCAGGTGTTGAACTTACTAATACTTTCAGTAACTCTTTGTAGAAGGCAAATTAAATCAATCCAACTATTGAATCATCTTATATTATGTTGATGATCATGTATATAAAAATTCAAACAATTTAGACATCTGTTTGTATATATGTTTTAATAATAGATATTGACATATGTTTCAAATAGTGTATTATACGTTAAAATAAGATGACGTGATGGAATATTATATCATTTTAAAGATCTGAGTTTTTATAGGTTTGATCTACTTAACGAGAACTTTCAATTTGGTTGGATTGGTTTAATTTGCCTCTTACAAAGTGATATTGAAGGTGTAAGTAAGTTAAATTTGAAACATGGTGTCGGTGGATCCTGACTAATAATTTATACATATATGTATTGCTTTGTTTTATTGTGTAAAGAATCTATGAGGGTGTCATTAGGAAAGGAGATTTTATTACAAACGATAACACCGGCAAGACGTTCAAGGTAAGTTTAAGGCTTTTCACTGTTCTACTTTGATTGCATTGGTCTTGTGCACATGGTGTTTTGATTGAAGGATATGCTTTTCATTTTTGCTACAATCTTGGTTTTTTGTTACGTAATTAGTTCATTTTTTTTTTATAAATGTATGACTCAATTCAAAATTGCATTTATGATCATATACAATCATAGTTGTTGTAATTAAATTCTGTCTACAGAAGAATGAATAACAAAGATATACGAAATGATGGCATCTTTTAATAATAATTTACCCTCAGATTATGCATTTCTTACTAGTTCATGGATTCAAGTCTCTAAACAGTACATGTATTCAAATTCTTGCTTGCTACTTCCTACTAGCAATATTGACTATTTTTTGAAGAACATAGAAGTATCTATTTAACCATACTTCTAAATTTATCCTCTTGCATATTCAGGTCTTGTCACCACCTCATTGTGTACTCTTTTCTAAAAATATTGCTACAACAAAGACTAGTACTAGTTTTCGCTTTTACCAATTTAATGAGGCATGAAAAATGATTGAAAACAATATGCAGTGGTGTGCACTTATAAGATGATTTTCATGTCTCTGCTTTCAAATATTACATTTTGAGACTAGTGATTTTGTTGTTTAAGCTTTTGTTCTCTGCAAATGCAGGTTCCTGATTCAATTGAGGTGCGAAAGGACGAGATTGGGGTTAGTCTTTAGATTTTCACATTGATTTGTTGATCTTCCCTTTAAATCGAATGTTTTTGGGGAACTTTTGTGTAATTGTTCTGCAATAACAATTTTCACATTCTAATTTTAGATTTTACTAGTTTAACGAGGCATGAAAAATGATTGAAAGCAATATGCAGTAGTGTGCACTCATATGCTCATTTTCATTTCTCTGCTTTCATTTATTGAATTTTTAGACCGACTAGTAATTTTGTGACTGAAGCGTTTCTTCTCTCCAAATGCAGGTTCCTCATTCGATTGAGCCGCGAATAGATGAAATGGGGGTTAGTTTGTAGATTTTCACTATGATTTGTGGATCTTCCCATTAATCAATTGTCTTTGTAGAACTTTTGTATAATTATTCTTTAGATTCTAACTTTATCTTTTACTAGTTTAATGAGGCACGGAAAACGATTGAAAACAATATCCAGTGGTGTGCACTCATAAGATCGTTTTGATTTCTCTGCTTTCATTTATTGCATTTTGAGACTAGTGATTGTGGTTGAACCCTTCTTCTCTGCAAATGTAGGTTCCTCATTCGATTGCAGTGCGAGAGGATATGATGGGGGTTAGTTTTTAGATTTTCACCATGATTTGTGGATCTTCTCATTAAATCGAATGTCTTTGGAGAACTTTTGTATAATTGTTCTTCCATATCTATTTAAATTGTAATTTTAGCTTTTCCTAGTTTAATGAGGCATGAAACATGATTGAACACAATATGAAGTGGTGTGAACTCATAATATCATTTTCATGTCTCTGCTTTCATTTATTGCATTTTGAGACAAGTGATTTTGTGGCTGAAGCCTTTCTTTTTTGAAAATGCAGGTTCCTTATGTGATTGGATTGTGTAATACGGTGGGATTAGTTTTTACATATTCACCACGATGTGTGGATCTTACCATTAAATATAAAGTCTTTGGAGAACATTTGTATAATTGTTTGGCCATATCTCGTTAAATTCTAATTTTAGCTTTTACTAGTCTAGTGAGGCTTGAAACATGATTGAAAACAATATGCAGTGGTGTGCACTCATACGATCATTTTCATGTCTCTGCTTTCATTTATTTTATTTTAAGACTAGTGATTTTGTGGCTGAAGTCTTTCTTTTCTTCCAATGCAGCTTCCTTATTTGACTGAGAAGCGAAAGGATGATTTGGGGGTTAGTTTTTAGATTTTCACTACGGTTTGTTGATTTTCCCATTAACTCAAATATCTTTGGAGAACTTTGGTATATGTGTTCTGCCATATCTAATTAAATTCTAATTTTAGCTATTACTAGTTTAATGAGGCATGAAAAATGATTGAAAACAATATGCAGTGGTGTGCATTTATAAGATCCTTTTCATGTCTCTGCTTTCGCTTATTACATTTTGAGACTCATAATTTTGTGATTGAAGCTTTTCTTCTCTCTAAATGCAGATTTCTGATTGGACTTCTGTGCGTAATGATGAGGTGGGAGTTAGTTTTTAGATTTTTACCTTGTTTTGTGTATCTTTCTATTATATTGAGTGTTGTTGGAGAACTTCTGTATAATTGTTCTGTAATACCTCTTTAAATTCTAATCGAGATTCTTCTCCCACATCAACAGGCGTTTCAAGAGGTTCATGCTGGAGAAATAGTCGCTCTACATGATGTCAATAGTGCAGCAGGTTTTACTTTTCTCTTCTCTCGAAGCATACACCACATTTCTTGATTTCTATATTGCTCTCTTTTTTTGTAAGGTTGAGTTTTTCATGAATCTCTATAGTGCAGCAGGTTTTTCATGAATAGTGTAAAGTGCATCAGATAAACCAAAAAAAAAGAAAGGAGCCAAAATGGCTGAAAAAATGTTAAACGCTGAAGTCATTCTGCGTGTCAAGTAATGGATATCCTCCTTGCCTTTGTAACATCCTTTATTGGGGCTCTAGTTTTTTTTGTGCAAAAAAAAACAGTACTCTAGTTCTATATCCCATTACACAACACAATCCAATCTCATACGAATTTATGGGTATTCCCCTCCAACAAAATAAGCTAGGTGCAACGAATGTTAATGTGACAGTCTATTTTTTTGTGTTCATTATTTAATCAGGTGATTCTTTTACTGAGGGGTTAGTAAGATATGTAAAGGCTTCTATTGATGTTTCTGAGTTGGTCTCAACAGATTCTGTGCAAGTAAGTAGTTTCTTTATGACAGATTAACTTCCCTACCTTGGCTTTAATGGCAATTTATATCACCTAATTGTCTTGTTTTGTTATTGCTTTTAGGTTTCAAAAGTTTTGAAGGACCTACCCTGCCAAGCATAAGGCGGTCGAATCCCGTGCTTTAGCTCTCCAAAAGCGACACATTTTTTAAAGACATATATGCCTCTACACATATAAATTTACTATACTTAATAGTGAGTTACAATTTTGTATGATTTACGTGCAACTCAATTGGACCAGTGCAAATTTACCTTTTCATTGGACCCATGATCGAATTTGGGGAGCAACATTAGTTGTTTTGTTTCTTATTTCAATTGCATTCTGTAGCGCATGACTCTTCTTTTTTGGTTGGACAAAACAATATTTATTCGAGTATAGTGAGTGTTATTTATTTCGTGTTATTTTTATAGAACCAGTTTATAGAGATAAAAGGTGTTATTTATGCTAAAATATAAAAGAAACACAATAATTATCAATCTTAGTTAAGATGTTTTTCTATGTAAATGACGTTTTCAATTACTTCTATATTTGATTTGATTTAAATTAAAAAACATACAAGTGGATATTGAAATTATATTTAGATTAGTTCATATACTGTAAATATTATGAAACTAAAATAGTGCAACAATCAGCGTAGGAAAGCAGTGCAACAATCCAATCAATTCATTATGGCACAGTACAGCAAAGTTATGGAAATTACGCACTATACCAAAACATGTTTATCTGACGTGGCTTATCCTACATGATCGAATTCCGGTTAGATTGGCTCTTTTTAATAGACGTGTTCGGTGCAGTCCTCTTTGTTGTTTTTGTAATGAGCACAATGAGATCGTTGAACATTTATTTAAGTTAAGGATTGTGAGTGGGTGAGATCTGTGTGGTTTGCATCTCATTTTGGTGTGAATTTTAGCTGGAATAACAGTTCTGCTAAGTCCTTTTTGGATTGGTTGGAACATATTATTAATGAAGGGGCTGATGTGAGTCAAGTGGTGTTATCCATTTGTTATGAAATCCGGTGGATTAGAAATAAGAGATGTTTTGAGGGAATTGAAATTCCTAGTGCATCTAATTGTCATAATAGTGCTATCAAAGTGATTTTTAACGGTGTACAAAATGATTTGCTGCAATCGTAGAACCAGTCCAATCCCGGTTTCAAATATCAGATGGCTTCTCCCGTCTACGGGTTCCTATAAAATGAATGTTGATGCTTCAAGTCATTCAGATGATGGAAAATGGGGTCTTGTTGTGGTGATAAGAGACGACCAAGGCTTTGTGTAGGTTCTTGCCAATCCTACCCGACTCAGAATGTGGCAGAAGCGATGGCAATGTTGAAGGGTCTCAAATTTGCAAAGGAGCTATTGTTCTTGAACATACAAGCAGAATCAATCAAAGACAAGCACCTTGTATCAGTATACTTGGAAACAATAGCAAAAGATTGTGTCAAATCAAGTTCTAGTTTTAATTCTATTAATTTCAAGATAGACATATCACGAAAATTATAAATCTAAAATTTTCACTGCAAATGTTTCGTTGCAAATGTTTTCACTGTTGCAAAAATGAAGTAGCTTTGGGTGCAAGATTGCATTATTTATTTAAGAGGCCCATTGTTCAAAACCCTAAATCTGCATATATCCTCTTTTCCTCTTCACTACACTGCATCCATCTCACTGTAATAACTGTAATCTTCCACCCTACGATTACATTCATTCACTCGTTTTCATCTTCGCTAGACGGTGGTGCAACCCTGAAAACATGTTAGACATCAATCTCTTCC
>Ga0315914_1001673_pt1 | contig 33589 bp, 19 predicted proteins | sample MpolenodulesMG_FD_203920 | JGI IMG/M metagenome (GOLD analysis project Ga0315914, IMG submission 203920) | Medicago polymorpha root nodule microbial communities from Los Angeles, California, United States - elongated nodules | ecosystem: Host-associated > Plants > Roots > Nodule | place: USA...
TTGTTTATTCTGACTTTTTATTTGCAAAAATCGCTACAGTAGACTATAACATTACTTTGTTTTGGCAAAGTAATGACTTTGATTCCATATTCATTTTTGTTGATTTCCATATTCATTTTTGTTGATGCAATCTAAATGTTGTTAATTTGCTTCTTTGAGATTGTGCATGTCGATCACTCTCAATTGTCACTTAGTTTGATTCTTTATGAATTTATATGCAACTCTACAAGTAATAATATAGCCAATTTAATATTTTATATATGAAACTTTACAAAACCCGTGCATCGCACGGGTTAGAGTTTAGTAAATTTTAAATGTAAGATAACTTCCAATATGCCCTAATAGAGACACTTTTGAAATTTGAGGTGGGTCCTTAAGCAACATGGGGAAGAGGAAACTTCAAGACAATTGCTCTTTAGACATTTATTGATTGCTCACAGGCAACGACCGAGCGGTAATTAATTGTCACTTGACACCTTTTAGATTGGTAAATATATTTTCTAAACGGTAGTTAATTATTGTTCGACGTTTACTAGGTGCCTAGAGAGCAACCAACAAACTTTAAACAGAAAGATAGTATGGGCTATATAGCTCAATGAAAATGATTGGGCCTAACAGATGAAAAATTGTTTTTCTTACTTTCAAAATTGCTCTTTAACACCCGAAAACACGCTAATACCGCAAACGACAATTAACAACCGCTCACTAAATGATTCCAGCGCCAGTTAACCGTCGCTGCTGGTATCCTTCGAGTATTAGGCCTAGACTATACCACCTCACTCTTATTTCACCATTTTCTTTCTCTATACCTTCTAAAAACCCTCAAATACGAATTTTGGGTGAAAAAAATTGGTCTCAAATTATTGGAGAAGAATTAATAGAAAGTTTCTACACTCATTTGATGTCAATAAACAGATAATACATCTTTTAACCTATTTACATTGTTGCATTTTTCTGCCAAACTTTTGTTTTATGACAGCCTAGAAGTAACGGCAATTAACTGCCGTTGCGAGCCAACTATTGTTATCTGCAACTGCGAGCAAATGGTTGTTAACTGCCGTTAGGTGCCCAGTTTTTAAATTTTGACGTTTTTTTTTCATTTTGTTTTGCATTGAATCATTGGATAAGTTATTGACGCCTTTTTCACTTGACACCTTTAACCATATATTGTTCATATGCCAAAGTTCATGAGACCATATATTGAAAAAATTGTGAATGTTAAATGAGATGGTAATTGTGGATTTCGGGTTGTAGCTCACACATAGGTATGGATGAAGAGAGTCATCCTATAGTTCGGTGAGCACTTACTCTATAGTTGCAATCTCAAAAGAGTGACTATATACGAATATATGGGTTTGATGAGCGTCTTAACTATTTCATGAATGGTTTTTTCCTCCCAAAAATAGTGGTGGAACTGCATATAATGAAAAGTGGTGACATAATCAGACACGAGTCACATTGTTACAACTTGTTACAATAGAGTTATAGTTCAGTTGACAAATCCCAAACTCGGTATATGTGAGACTTTTTCTCAATTAGAGGTAGTACACCACTTAACCCACATGCCCACATCACGAGCCTCATATTAGTTCCAGATCATTTCCTTCATGTTTTTTTGTTTTGAAAGATGGTTGTCCAATACCATCATCGTGTATGGAGTGGAAGCTATACAAGACTGGTGAGGCTGAGTCATGAGAATTTGAGTTTTTGGACAAAGTTTGTCCCAAGACCTCATTTCTAAAGTAGAGAAACCGTCGAAAAAAGAATCAAATCAATTCAATCCAATTTTGTGCAATACTCCTTCAAAAGAAAATGAATAATTTGAAGTTATTCAAGAGGATGAAGATGATGTTTCACTAGATAGGATATGATACTTTTTTGTTGGTCTTCATATTTTTTTGTTAGATATTGCATCGACATATTTTTTTTGCATCGACAAATATTATTAAGGAAGGCTAGCACAAGATGCACTTAACCCGCGAAAGAAAGAAAAAGAGAATACAAAGGCCTTATAACAAATGGCCCCTCAACACCAATACAAACTCAATAAAAAAAACCCTTTGAGTCCTACTTCACAAACAGAAGAGGAAACAATAAACAAACAACACTAGGAACAAACATTATATAAAATACATAAATATATGACTTTTATAAGGTGGACAAATCACCAGGAGTTTATATAGTTATTATTGCATCACATTTTATATAAATATATGTCTATGTTTGATCACTAATTTACTTTACCTTTCATTTCGTTATATTATAATATTTGCTTTTGTATCTACTTCTGTCAAGTGAATTGTGTCTCAGGATGGAAAAGTTGATGCTAATGTCTGAAACTCCGCTGTCAAGAAGACAACTAAGGTTTTTTTACACCCGACTAACAAGTTAGATGAGTTGAAGACGCAACTTAACAAATATTTTGTCTATCATGTGAAAATCAAACTACCTCTCAAGTATTTGTACAAGTACCATGTGTAGATCTGGAGGCAGATAAAGATGAAGACTTCTGCAAAAATGTTTATTATTCTTAGGTTATTTGTAATGATGGTGATGTAACATCCATATTTGGATTGATTGTTGAAAATAATAAGTTATATCTTTGTGTTCGTTCCAACTGCGACTGGCCAAATGGTCAACATAAATTTGGTGTCATTTCATGGTTTTAAAGTTTTTTTAATGTATTGATGTGTAATATGTTCTAAAGAATCACAAAAGCTGCACTATTGTTGGATTTCAGTCATCCGTGTATTGTTAATGTAATGTCGAATTAATGTAATGTTATTGAATTATGAATGATAATGTAGTGGTGTTAGTATTGTAGGTGAATTGGTTGTACTCTTTCTACGAATTGTATTTATAAATTAAAGACTATTTGTGTTATGTTGTAGAGATAATAAATGTTGTTTCTATGTATACCAAAACCCAACGTCAGTTAAGTGTCGCTCGCAATCAATGGTTATTACATCAACGGCAGTTAATTGACGTATCAAACGACATTTAACTATCGTCGGAGGTATTAAAGTCCTTTTCGTGGTTTGAATGAGCAATTTTTCAACAAATAAAACACGTGGCCCAAGAATCAATTTTCTCTGCAAAATCTCTGTTCTCTTCTTCTCTTCTTCTCCTCTTCTCTCAGTTTCGTAGCTCTCTTCCATAGCAAAATCTCTCTCACTCTTTCTCTTTGATTCATTAGAGAAGCCAAAACTTTAACAAAAATGTTGCGGCACATTACAAAAACCGCAGCAAAAAACCACCATTCATACCTTAAAAACCTCACACCAACAATCTCATCTCTAAACTATTCTTCTAAATCTCCAACAAAGCCCACAAAACCCTCAAAACCCACTTCCAAAACCCCTGCCACCACCCCCTCCGCCACCGCCGACATCTTCTTCGACGAACAAGAACGTCTCCGCAATCTCACCGCCGACGAAAAAAACCCATCACTCAATGTGGGCCCCAATGGCCGACGTCTCTTCACTTCGGCCAAATCCTTATCTAAGCTCACCAACAACGATACCTGCACTTACTTCAACCTCACGTACATGCTCTCTCTTTCGTTTTAAGCTTTGTTTTTCATTGTGGCATTTTGTCGAACAGGTTGTGTGTGTAGTTGAATTTTCAATTTTTGACTTTTTTTTGGGTTTTGTGTTTCTGGGTTGTTTTTGATTTGCAGGAAGGAGGGATTGGATGCTGTTTTGCCAGAAGGGTTGCCGATGGGTATGGAGAAGGAATTTAAGGATTCTATGAGAACTGCTTTGCTTGTTCGTCAGAGCTTTTTGGATCTTCGTGATAATTTTAGGCGTGTTGTTGATCCGCCATTGTGGTCGCCACACGGTAAAGGTGCGGTTTTTGCGTTTATACTTTTGAATTAAGTCAAGTTTCGATGAACAATTTAATGAAGCGCAATAAACACTTATCTTCTTATAAGTGCATATGTATAGACTATATGGGTATGTTTGGATTGACTTATTTGAGCTTATCTACCAACTTAAGCTTTGCGACGCTGTTTGGGAGAACTAATAAAACAGCATAAGATACTGTTAGGTAGAAACTAGACTTAGGTGGGTGGGGCATGTAGAGAGAAGACATGTGGATGTTGTATTGTAGTTAGGAGAGTAGATTGGTCGGACGGGAGTCAAATCACTCGAGGTAGGGGAAGACCTAGAAAAACTATTAGAGAAACTATCAAGAAGGATCTAGAGATCAATGAGTTGGAGAAAGACATGTTTTCTGATAGAAACCCGATGTTGTTTGATTCACGTAGAAACACGATGGTTGTTGTACATTTTACGTAAGTTTTTTTCAGCTTATTTTCATAAGTTTTCCAAGATAGCTTAGGAAAACAACTTGTAGCATATACAACAACAATTTAATTTAGTTTTATCTTTTGCTAAAGAAAGAACTTTAAGCTTATTCATAAGTGCTTATCATTGTAAGTGCTTGTGTTTTAAGTTGCCTATAAGTTGTTGATCCAAACAGGGTATATTTCTATAACAAAAGAAAAAATAAAGTCAATTTTTTTTCATATATAAGCTATACGCTGTTTCTATAAGCTCTACTAAGAAGTCTCACAAGCGCTTGGGTAAACTCAAATATGCCAATTTAAACAGGCCTTACTCGATTACTTTCAATGTTGATGTATACATATTGGTGTGTTTGCTAAATTCATTTTGAGGCTCGACTTGAATCTTTTTTAAATTTTGTAGGGGTCAAAGTTAGGAAGCAAGTTGTTTTAGATGGTCCTGTTAGCTGTGGGAAGAGCATTGCGCTTGCAATGCTTGTTCAGTGGGCTAGAGAAGAAGGTTGGTTGGTTTTGTATGTTCCTAGCGCAAAAGAATGGACTCATGGAGGATTTTTCTATAAGCATCCGCAAACAGGGCTATGGGATACACCTGTCCAGGCTGAGAATGTCCTCAAAGTAAGATTATGAGCTTTACTATTTTTAGCTTTCATTGTATGTTTTTTTGCATATGCTATGCTAAATACACTTTTCAGTTGGAAGTTCAGTTTTGAGAAGGTTTCAATGAGAAATGAATGAAACAACTTGTTTTGTTGATGATGCTTTAGCAACAACAAATCAATTTATAGAGAGTTGCATAGGATGGTTGTAAACTGCTTTATTATCGCTGCTCAAGTAGCTGGTTACTCCAGTGTCATTGGGCACCTTCATTACATTTCCATAGTTTGTCAAATTGACCTGATAATTTACCTATAAGAAATACATTGCCAATGCTTAGAAATGAACTATATTTAGGAAATAAGAAAGAATGAGTGCATTTTTCTTTGATCTCTCTCTTCACTCAACTGCTGTCACACACACTCTTTTTCTGCCTACTTGGAGGGAATGTTGATTTTCACCGATGCTATGGTTTTGTATACATAATGTCATGATTATGCAGGCTAGAGGAATGAATACCCACATGCCATGTAAATTTTTTAGTACCAGGCTACTATATTAGTACAGTGATAAACCTATACGCATATAGGCAGTTAGACATATAATGTTTAAGAAAGAAAATTTCATAATATGATTTTGAAGAAGGAAAAGGTTATTTTCCTACTTATTTGTTTGTATATTTAATTTTTGGCTGTTTACTTATATTGCATGTTAGTGATGCTTACGATTTTTACGACTAACAGCATTCTATTACCAGCGTCCTCGGCTCATTACCCAGAGTAACTTTGAATGTTTTGGATGATTTTTTTTCCAGGATTTCTTGAAGTACAATGAATCCTACTTAAAGGAACTGCCATGCCAAATATTTGATCCAATCCCATTAGGTGAGGGTGCTGGGGTTGGTTGGTTGAAAGATGTTGATTCAATGGCAATTCCTGAAGGTACCATGTTATATGAGCTGGTGAAGACTGGCATTGAACAAACACATGCAGCTGTTGGAGTGGTAGTTCGTTTGAGGAAAGAGTTATCACTTGTTAAAAACATGCCTGTTCTTATTGCAATTGATCAAGTGAGAAACATATTCCTTGATGTTAAAATGATGATCATTCATTAAAATTATCTTTTCTCAATATTGGGTTATGCTATATTTTTATCTTATTTGCTGTGATTGCCTGTCTTCAGTATAATAACTGGTTTACATTCAGTGAGTATGAGGAGCCTGTTACAATTCGTTCTTGTCGGCCAATACATGCTAAAGAACTTACAATGGTTAGTACATTGCTTCTTTATATTTTAGAACAATGTCACCTATACATTTTTTATTGATAAAAATTCTGTTCTTGAAGATATGCTATATTTTCATGCGTTCTTTTCTTTTTACTGTAAACTTACTTCTCTGGGAAAGAGAGCTTTATTATGTGGCATTTTAATATGACTTTCTTAATATTACATAGGTCAACTGTTTGACTTTGGTGGAAACCATTATATGCTTTCTGCTTACGATTGCAGGTGAAGGCTTTTAGGTCAATGATGCATGATGATATGATGGTAGGGGCTTTCTCTCATTCAACAGCTGTAGGAAAGCTTCGTAAAGACTTACCGGATGTACCGGTAGATGCTCGTGCTATGTTTCCTCGATACAGTTTAGAGGAAGCCGAGACTGTTTGTCATTATTATTTAAGGTATGCTTACACAGTCTCTGTTTTCCAGGTTGATAGCATTACTTATGGCACAAAATAAAAGTTTCTAGTGTATAGCAGATAGAAAAGACATCATTTAATAAATTAACCAGTCTAATTCTGTATCTGCTTAATTTCTTTTTCCTATTGGTAATGTATCATTGTTGAAGATTTCCGATATGCACTTGTAAGTTTATAGTTTTGTCGGTAAGTATAGAAGATACATCTGAGATATTGAAGTGTTTCTTCAACAAATGATCAATGGATTAATGTCCTTGTATATTTATATCTTTTTCTAGTCCTTAAGTAGAAGTGTTATTTTCATTCATATCTTGAATTACACCTGCCTTAATATTTGGTCTCTAGTATTAGTATATCAATTTTCTATTTTTTACTATGATAACTAGGATCTATCATACATTGGTTACAGTTAGAGAAATAAACTACCTACCTACAGGGGCGGACCTGGACTCGCAATATCACTGGGGCAAAAAAAAAAATTGTCTTAAATTTAATAAATTTCAGTAACCAAAACCTAAAAGCTAAAATGAATTTAAATTTTAGTACTGCTATCTCTACTACTCTCACTATCTTGATTCAATTTCAATTTCAAGAAGATAAGAAAGATAAAAACGTTTCGGGAAAAGTGGAGTGAGGGGGTGAGTGGGTATGATTTTTGAAAGGGTTAAAATTGGTATTTTCAATAGTTTGTAGGGGTAGGAGTATAATTTTTGGGGTATGAGGTACATTTCCTGATACTAATAGAAATCAGAAAAGAGAACGTGGTGGGCTAGGCTATTGACTGTTGAGTGACTGTACTGATCCAAAAGAATATATTAAAACAATTGGGCCTGGGCTGGTGTGGTGTGGCTATTGCCACACCCTGCCCTGCTCAGGTCCGCCCCTGCTTACCTAACATCTTTTGAAAGAATATTGCATTTACCTTTTTTTTGATTGATACTGAAACGCATACAAATTTCATACCTTGAAAATTGTGTTTCATATTCCTGATTTTCTTGTGTTTTCATATTTGACAGGCAAAGGCTTATTCGCCGTGAAGCATTCACGGAAGATAATTGGAAGAAAATTTACTTTCTGTGCAATGGGAATGGAACAGAAATAAGGGGGTTAGTTCCTTTCATGCGATGACAGACATCAGATGTATTGTTATAAAAAAAAAATCAACCAATGAGATGTGTTCCGACTGTCATCCATAATAATATTGATGTTTCTTATTGTCATGAGCTATATTATCATAGGATAGGATAAAATTGGATTACTATTTGTATGATCCACTAATCTGTTTAATTTACTTTTAATCTTGTTCGCAAAGGCAGTGTAATGAGTGTTTGATTCAGATTTTGTACATCTAAAAAATCTTTATTAAAAAATATAAAATTTATGTTTGAAACATATTCTTCTCCGTTTATTAACCAGATGATAGTTTTTATTTTTTATTTTATCTCATTCTCTGTTGCTCTTTACTTGATCAAAATGAATCTAATTCCAATCTCTCCTCCGATAAAAGTAAAACAATCCCCCTTCTCTCCTTTTCTCCGTCGAACCAAATGTTGCGTAAAGTCAGTTTAAGAAGTAACTTTTTAAGGCGACGTACAGGCTATGACTTCAGTGCAGCAGCCTCTTGTGGTTGTGTTCCAGTAGTAGTTGATTACGGGATGTCTATGCCGCAGTTGTAGGGATGAAATTGAGATATATGAGAAGGTAAAAGTTTGGTGGTTGGAGAAGATGTTTATCTTTGTGATTGTGTAGTTGGAGTCAGGGAGTTTTGGTCTTGTGGGTAGGTTACAAGCAATGTGACTCATGGCTCAATAATTGATTTGCGTTGAGGATAGTGTTGCTGAAGGTCACAGACCAGCAAGTAGAGGCATGTGCCATAATAGTCAATGTTGGTTAAACATTCACTGCCCGTGATGAACGATGGTGTTATGGAAAGGATGGTTGTTGATTCATGGGAGAAGAAAGATGAAAAACTCCTCAACAAAACTATTATAAGTTATTTTATTTGAAGAGTTTAAAAGTATGTTTCGTTCAACATTTTTATTTCAAGGTGACTGGCATCTTATATGTTTAGAATCAATAATGATTTCCTCAAGTTTATTCTTACTATAATATCAATTAAATTCTTAAATAACATTGTTTGAGATTTTTTTTACTAAAACATTATTTATAAATCGACTCTTGATACTTGGAGAAGCTCACATATCCAAGGTATTATGCATTTTCCCCCTTATTTTTGCAAGCACTGTTAAACGAGTAAGATGTATGAACCGAAACTATCTTTTAGTATATGTGACGTTAGTGTGCAATAAAATACCTAGTAGTACGAATAAAGTAGCAAAAATATTTATTTAATAAATATAAAAAAATATATTAAATGGTACCTATTATGAAAGGTAACTAAGTATATTGCACATATTTACAGAGAACGTTACTCAGCTAAGAAAACAAAGGATCTTGATTTGCTTTCTGTCGGTCTACTAGATCTTTAATGAGAAACACATGATTTTTTAAAGTAAAAGTTGAAAATTAATATAATTGAGAAAAACATAAGTCAAAGACCTTTAAGAACAACATAAGGTTCTTAATTGTCATTTGACTATACTGTTGGCATTTTTTGGCATCCAAAATTACATCCATACTGTGGTGATGCCTTGCGTGATCATGTTGGTAATCTCATCTTCAGGTACTCTAACTTACTTGAAGGTTGTCTCGGTGCTCTCAATCAGGTTCACCGTGAAGCTAATCAAGTTGCAGACTTAATTGAGATATAGATTCAAGCCTTGAAACAGCAATACTTGAGCATTTTCTTAAAATTTGTTCACCTTCAAAATCTACTATTTACAGATTGATCAATAACCAATATAGTAACAAGCATACCCTTTGAACCATTGACGTGTAGATATCAAAATAAGCTCTCAGAAAAGTTCAGTTTTTGTTACACACAAAATTCGGACATGACAATCAAAGTTCAAATGTTGCGATTTTTAATTTGTAAGAGATGTGCATATAAGAAATACATATAAATTATGTTGATAACATTCATTGATTGTCACCTCTTTTTTACTACAGTAAGGAAATGAAACTCAGAATCATCCAACCATGGTCCTCTTTCGTCCTCTTTGTCGCACTACAAGTTGTGAAAATGTACGGAGGTAAGTACTATTAAAGAAAATGTACGGAGGTAAGTACTATTAAAGAAAATGTCTCAATACTAAAACAATATTAGATGGAAGACAATACCGTCTGCAAGCTTGTTCATTGTGGATGACCACTGTTTCGATGATTTGCGGTAAGCAGCAAGTATCTGATCCATCTATCCAGACAAATTTCAATAATCAATATCAGTATAGAAACTATATTATAGCAGAACAAGTCTTCCAATCTTTCTTAAATAACATAGTACTTACTCTTGTACCAAAAAAAAAACATAGTACTTACTCTGCCTTGCATTATCTATTGTTAATACTTACTCTGCCTTGCATTATCTATTGTTAAAAATATTTGGTCTTGTTATAGATACAGGTAAATAGGGTGATATTGAAAATGGTTAATAACACCTTGATATTCTAGTGATATATTTTAAGAGTCGACATTACAAAAGTGACATATAATATGAGAGGGATGGAATAAGTCTCAGCCTTGTCAGATAAAAAATGCAATCAAGTTCATTTGGTACATAGGAAGGCGTAACTGTTGGTTAATAATGGCAAGTTCATTCGTGAGATAAACCAATATAAACAGTCTTTATTGCTTTCGGCCTATATATATCCCATGGTATTGATATTTAAAATCATCAGCTTTAGTGCAAATGGATAACTTATAATTATGCTTTGTCCTAAAGTTCTTGTTCAAAATTTCAAATCAACCTTGAGTGCACAAACTATAAAATTCTAATAGTATAAAACAGGAAAATAAATAAAAGCTTTATCCACTTAATGATTTTTGGGTCGAAGAAAGTCACAAGCATGACAGATAGCCTCTACACAAAAGTTGAGGGAAGGAAAGTGTAAGACCTTGAACTTGGAGAACTAAAATATACTTGCACTTCAATTCAAATTTCCATAACAGACAAATAAGACCCTGTTTTTATATCCTTAGTATTTAACACTATAACAATTAGGACTATTGGGAAAATGAGAAGTTGGCTTACCACATTACCACATGAAGAATGCATCGAAACAAGGGCTCTTTCTAAAACATACAAATCGACGGCTTTATCTTCTGGTAGAGTTGAAGTGAAGCTCAAACCAAAGTCAATAAGAACCTACATAAAATACACATCACAGCAGTAACAAAAGTTAATGATATTTCTCATATTGTATAACCTAAGTAAATGTAATAAATAATAATTTCAGGACCTAAGAAATGAATGAACGCACCAACTGATCAGTATCATTCTTTAGTAACATGTTTGATGTTGTTAAATCGCCATGAGCAAGACCACCATCATGTAACTTTGCAATTACATCACCAATTTGGGATGCAATCTTTCCCAGGCGCTCTTCATTGACACCACATGATCCGAATTCGAGAAATACATCTTTGACTGAAGGTCCTTCAACAAATTCAAATGTTAAAGTGTGCGATACAGGATCCACAGCATACAGCACAGGAGTACAAACACCGAGTCGCCTTGCTTTTGTTGTGCACCTCGCCTCCTACTCCAGCAATCAATTGGCGGAACAAAGTATTGAAAACATCCAATGAGACATAACTTATCTACTAAATAAGTACTTATGAGACTGTTTCAAAGAGTTTATGGAAACAGCTCATGACATGTCTATAACTTGTTTTCAGCTTATTTCCATAAACTTGGCAGTATAGTTTATGAAAACAACTTATGGCTTATATAAAAAAAGTTTGACTTTATTTTATTTTTGTTACAGAAAGAGGCTACACACTTATACGATATACGTTCAATTAAGCAGTTTATCCAAACAGGACCTAACTTCATCAGAAATAAAAATCAAACTGATATCTAAATCTAAGCGTACCGCATTTAAGCGCTTGAGTGTCAACTTAGCATCCAAAGTCGGATGTCTGTACTTCTTTGAGAATCTCTCCTTGACAACAGACCTTCTTCCTACAAAAGAAGTCTCAAAAACCCTCTACAACAACAACAAAACTAAATTAAAAACCATAAGCTATTGCAAATTCAATTTCCTTCAAATTCACAAAACCATTATTGTCAATCACAAATAGTAAGAAATAGCGGTTGTTCAAATTTCGCTAAGCAACAATGCCACAGTGCCGCTGTTTGACAACGTTTTGTACAAAATAGTATATCACAAATCACAAAACAATAGTAATTTGTTCAATTCAAATTCTGTATATGCTATAGCAGCTACCTTACCTAACAACAATGCCACAATGAAAGATTGAAACTTTAAAGATAGCCCATGAATCAATTTTAAATTAACAAGGCGTGTGCATAAAAATAAAACAAGAAAAATTTGTTTTTTTACATAATGGGTATGTGCTGAATTAATTCTGAAAATCCAATGAGTGTGAATTAAACTTACAGCTTCAGCTCCTTGTTTGATGAGAATGAGAGAGTTATCTGTTGACTCAGTTTCAGTCCCCATAATATCAAATTCCTTTAATTTAACCCTTCAATGTAAAATGAAAAAAGAGTTAAGAGAATTTTGTATTAATTGAAGTTGAACAAGTTTGGGTTTTCAACAAATAATCCAAACAGAACATTTAACAAACAGCTTATATGCACATTAAAGAGTAGAAAATGTGAAAGTACTAACTCATGAATTCAAGAACTCAATTGCAACAGAGAGAGAGAAGGAAAATAGTTGAAATACATAAAAAAAGGAAAATATGGAGGGACAAGCTCACCGATTATGGCGGCGGACGACGATGTGCGGCTGCGTATTCCGGGCAGTTGAGTGACGAGTTCAGTACAAGGATGTGAATTTGGATTACAAATTTCTCAAAATTTCGACCATTTTTAGGTTTTTTATTTAATTTAATCCACATGTCATCCAAAATGAAAAACTTCTAGCAAGTAAAAATGAAAGAAATTTTTAGATAGATTAAAACAAAAAGTTATCTATTTATAGGATGTAAAAACATAATTTAACTTTTTATTTATTTATCTAGTGTTATATCAGTAAATTAGTCATTTAATTTCTCCGGTCCTTATTATAAGAAGAAAAACAAAAAAACATTAAAATAACTAGACTTTCGACCCGTGCAACGCACAGATCCTATCAACTATAATAAACATCAGTAAGTTATACTATTAGGGTAGCCGAGTTTGCATGAAAATTAATATATTTTGTTTGTAAGGAATTAAATAAGTGTACAACAACTTGTCAAAAAAAAAGTCTACAGAATCAATAGATATATACAAACGATGACACAACATGATATGAATGAAAAACTCATCAATGACGAGAAATATTAGGGATTGCTGCATTTTATAGGGAATTTGTTAGGTTAAATTGCTGCTAACCTAATGCAGCAATTTAGAGGGAAATTATTAGGTTAAGTTGTTGTAGACCTAATAAAATTAATAAATAAGGATGTTATCATTAATTGTTGTAACTTTTTAAATATTTTTTCAAACATATCCTTATAGAATCTTGTGAAACATTAAATACATCCACTACTATTAAAAAGACAATCATTAAATGAGAGATATAAAAGTCTTTTAAACAATAATTACACCTTAAAAGTTGTGACATTTTCTTATAAATAGGACCAAAACTTTTTTTGAAAATTTTCTTATATTAAGGACCCGAGGGAGTATTTTTTATGCTAATTATTAATTAGATGCAGCAACTATGTCATTCTCTCTTATTGATTGACTGATGCCGCATAAATTAATAAATAATTATATTAATTATTTTTTCTTTTTCTAACAAAGTGACACACAATATTAATGTTAATATAGTTTTAATGAATTTTCTATCATGTGCAAATTTGTACATATTTTTATTTTTAAGAGATAAAATAGGTTGCAAAGAATCAAACTAGGGCCATTAGGGTGACTTAAGCACGCCTAAGCCATTTTTCACATGTTAAGAAGTTTAAAATAGAAATTTAATATTGGAACTTGTACATTTAATATGAAATATAAAACTTTTGAATAAGTAATTGTTGTTTTCTAAGAAAAAGTTACTACTATTCATTGTTTTAACATGTGCAATATTGCACATTCCACATGTTAGACAAACTCATTTTTAATTACGAAAGTGTTTTTATTTTGAGGAAGAATTTTATGTTGAGAGTGAGATTTTAGTTATGAGAGTGTTGTAACAACATATATTAGATTTAAATTATTTATTTAAACTCTCAGAAAATCCTCCTCCAACACATATTTTGAAAAGATTTTCTATTAAGAAGAAATATAAACTCTTCCAAAGCCCTTAAATTTTCAACCTTTTTCCCAAAATCCTCCCCTCTCCTCATAAACTCCCTACTCCCAGACAGACTCTTTAAGTTTATTCTTGGATCGGTTGTGCACTTGTGCTAGAGTTGATGTATGAACAATTGTGGAGATAGCTAGTACAAATTTCCAAGTCTATAATAATTTTTCATTTTTATTAAATAAACCCCAAAAGTGCATTATTGATTTCGCTTTTACATTACATTTGCTCATATGTTAGGCTTACATCAGGTTTTATATAGGACCTCCAAGTATGGAGTCAGAATTGGAACAAGTTCTTCATCCATTAGTATTGCATTTGCTTCACATCTTTGACATTGTATAGTCCATCACATCTACTAGGAAATCTACAATTATGAAGTAAATTGTCTAAATTAGCTAACAAAAATAACAATAGCAAAATAGAGTATTAGGAATCAAAAGAAAATGATGACAATCAACCTGCATCTTCCTTAGTGAAGCAAAGTGGGGGTGTGATCCTTAAAACATTTCCATAAAAGCCACCTTTCCCAACTAGCACTCCCATATCTGAAAAATAATCACACCATGATATTAGCTAAGAAAATTGTGTCACACATTTTTTATAGTTTGTACAATTGTACCAGATACACATGCTCATTTGTGTGCCTTTAAGGATCATTGCAATTACTAGATGATTTTTTTTTTTCTGGTAGTAATTTGGTGGATAGTGTTCTTTATTTTTGTTGGACAAGGATCATCTTGAGCCTTTGCTTATCTGTACTATAATTGAAATTTGTTTTTATTGTTTTAAAAAAATATTTTGAACCAAATAGAAGCTACGTAGCAGACACTTCAGATTGAAGACGCATCTAGTGTATGACACATGTTAGTGTCTGACACGAGGGAAACACATGTGGCTACATTTGGTTATTCTATTTTCTCAAAATATTACTGGTTTCAACGTGTCAGTAAGTATCCGTGTCGTGTCTATGTCAGTGATTCTTAGGAAAGAAGCAATAGAAATAGACCTTTCATCTGTTCGAGGATCTGCATATTTTCATCTTTCGCAGGAGTTTTTAGCTTCCTATCTTTCACAAGTTCAACTCCAAGCAACATTCCCCTTCCCCGTACATCACCAATTACTGCAATAAGAAAATCATGTTAGCGATAGCATTCATAAGCCAAATTTCTTTGCTCACTATGCATCAAACCAAAGATGGAAAGGAAAAAAGGAAGCTTACTCTCATGCTTTTCCATTAGTGAATTAAGACGGTCCTTTAAATATGATCCAACAACATATGCATTTTGCTGAAGTTTATCTTTCTCAATTACATTCAGAACTGCTAATCCAGCAGAGGCACAAACAGGATTTCCTCCAAATGTGCTAAAATAGTACGCATATTTCAGGACTTTTGCAATCTCAGGAGTTGTTACAACTGCACCAATAGGTGCGCCATTACCAATTCCCTGAGATGACGATGAATAATGTTTCACAAAATACAGAAAGATGTAATGAATTAACCAAGATTAGCAGGGCATGAGGTGTACTGAATAATTGGCTATTGGTATATTCTCGAACAGTGTCACTGGAATTTCAAATTATCTATGAAGCACTAGCGCAGACACGACATTGATACTGACATGTGGACAGCGGTAATATTTTTAGAAAATGAAAGTAATTGAATGTAACTAAATGTGTCGGTGTTGGACTCTAACACATGTCAGATACCAAACATGCCATCAATATGAAATATCTGTGCTACATAGCATATTATTATTATTCAAATTAGTTTAACTGTTCAAAAAAGCTAGCACTACTTTCCACACTTCTGTAATTTAAGGATGGCTCGATAATTGTTCACCAAATAAAACTGCAGGATTAATGTAGTACTGAAATTAAATGCAATATACATACAATGTTATACAATAAGCAGTGAAAATTTCTATCTATTAAGCCAGAGAAAATGTTCATTTTGAATATTAGCATAGACAAATTTGAGATTTCCTTAAACTTCATATGAAATCAAAGATTGTGTATAATCATAAGCATTATTTAGACATGAGATGCTGATTATCATGGTACATGTCTTGTATAGTTTGTGTTCACAGAATCTAAAAGGTTGTACTCTAAATGATTCACATGAGTGTCGTGCCAGGGTGCATATATGTGCCAAGTCATTGCTATAAGTTTCATTGATTTCTCTAGAAAATGGTGTCAAAAACTCACCAATGCTGCTTACTACTAAAGAAGTGATGTTACCTTTGCCAATGTTACAATATCAGGGACAATTCCATGTGCCTCAAAGCCCCAAAAGTGACTACCAGTTCGACCAAAACCTGACTGAACCTCATCAGCTATAAAGAGACCTCCCACTCTTTTGATGATGCTATAAACAGCAGGCAAGTAACCTGGAGCCAATTCTATCACTCCACCCACTCCCTGTGTCAAGCATCAACCTTTCACTAAATAACATGAATCCCTTTACAAATTTATGAGAGTGAGAAAGTACCATCATATTTATTTCTATGTTACACTGATACGTTAATAAGAATTTAATTCATATACACCACCGGTGTAAATATCTTTTACACTATCAAACAACCATAATTGTCAGATCATCAAAAACGTTTTCCTTTAACGATAACTAGTGTAGAACTTCTACACTAACCGTATATCAAAATTAAACTCAATTAATAAACGACATATATCAGTATTACCTGAATGGCCTCAGCAACAAAGCCAGCTACACGACCACAAGTTCCATGATTAATTATATCTTGAACATCGTTTGCATATTTTGGTCCATCCAAACCAAAAACTCCTCTATATGGATCTGGGTTAAGGACATGGTGAACTCCAGTCTACTGTCATAGAAACAATTACAAGGATAAGAATTGATGCAATTAGTAGTTATTTTTGTTTTTGTAAACTATTTTTGGCGAAAATTCAAAGTACAGAGGCATCATTATGAATTACCGACAACTCAGCTATGTTGGCACCCCAGCAAAACAACAATGCAGTTGTTTTTGTGAACTTAACTATGTTATAACAGATTTAAATAAGAACTATTTCACACAAAATATACCATCATTATAAGAGAAAAAGGGTCACCTGTACAACATTAAACTTGTGATAAAACTGCGCAGTGACACTCATAGTTGAGGTTGCATTGCCATGGTAACCATTTCTAATGGAAATGATATCATGGCAGCCAGTGTACAACCTTGCCATCATCAAAGCTAACTCATTGGCTTCTGTCCCAGAATTTGTGATGAAAACAACCTTAAAAAAATGTATTATTTTCGTCAATATAGTAAATAACCCAGCTGTGGCAAAATAGAATGAGCAAATCAACATTTTAGACCTTGAATTTGTAAGATTCTGCCAGTTGAGTACCTTAAATTGAAAAATGTTGGTCAATTTAGTTCTTTTTTCCAAATTTAGCACTACAATTCTAAACGTTTTATGCTTATCTTGATGCAAAGCGAGACTATTCAAATCAATAGAACATGTTGATTAAAGAGATATGTTGATTGAGTGACTGAATGAATTGATCTTTCGTCTTAACTCTTAGGTTCCGAGGAGAAAAGAGCATTGGTAATCCGATGTTTGGCTAGAGGTAAGTAAAACCTGGCAAGGATTGTTCCAACCAGAATTCGAACTCGGGTTCTCTCTAACAATTCATCTTAACAAAAGTTCATTAATCACTTGGTTATTGATCGATCTTTTTTAATTTAAGAAACTAATTTTTATTCGATCAATTCGACGGACTAAATTGCTGTGAAAAAACGAGAAAAAAAAATTAGAAACCTTGAGTTCTCCTGGCATCTTAGCAGCAAGTGCCTCACCAAAATCAACAACATTATGATTCAAATAAAGAACAGTAGTATGTTGCAAAAGCCTAGTCTGATTAACAATTGCTTCAACAACATCAGGGTGACAATGACCACATGAAACAGTAGCAATTCCACCAAATGCATCAAGATATCTTCTACCATTTTCATCATACACATATTGCATTTTACCCTCCACCAAATTTAACTGTGTCACCATTTAAAATAAGTAAAATAAGTATAGTTTTTTTTTTCTTCATGCAAAAACATTTCATCAAAGAAAAGAACACTCTTGTGGGAGATAAAAACTGCTTACTGGGTGATTGTAATAGGTGTTAACAAAAGTGGGAAGATACTGATTTCTTCTCTGTATGAGATCAGATGCTGAAGGGCCATTGTAGGGAGCTGGAGTGTGATTGAATTGTGGCATTTTGGGAAGAAAATTGACACCATCTTCATTGCTTCGAGCTATGGTGGTGGAGAACACACGATTCTGCCACATGCAAATTTTGTCCCACATATGTTTTCGTGGCTGCATGTTTTGCAATGTTAGAGTGTCGTGTGGTTCTGACTTCAAGGGACTATGTCTGGCAAAAGTGATGAAGGCTTTTTACATGTCAAAAGTGATGAGGCTATTATTATAAATGGGGAGGATCTTAACCCATTATTATAGAGATTAGGATCAAACTAACAAGTGTCATACGACATTATTGAAGAGGATTTTTTTATTTTATTTTTAAATTTCAATAAGTAGGAGTCAATTCTCTATTGAAAATGGTAGATATTGGACAACACTTCGTCGGAGTTAAGATCCTTTTCATTTATGTTCATCTCCATTTTTTTTCATTTGGAGAGATACAAATACAAAAAAGTTTGAAAAAAAGTATAAAATAATTAATAATGATGAGACCCACTTAGTGGTAGGATCCACCATCAATATTTGTGTCTATCTCTCTTCAAATTGCATTTTCCATTTATTTTACCAAATGGAGAGAATCTTTTCTCAGTAGGGTGACATTGTGGTGTTAATGTTATGTGATATTGATCAACCGTAAAATGCCATGTGTCACTCTTTATTTAAAACAATAACAAAAAAACAAAAGATCCTTGTCAAAGAGAAAGAAAAAAAAAAGTATCACGTTGTGGTTGGCTAATGTCACGTAACATTGACACCACAATGTCACCCACATGTTTTGTCCGTAGTTATTTGTGTGGGGGATTTAGATGCTCACGATTTTTGGTGGATGGGTTTGTTTGTGTTGTTTTTAGGCCGAGGTTGATCTTTCTAGGTTTTGATTGGGGTTTTGGTGGCGTGCCTTTTGAATATTACTGTTCTCCAAACATAAAACACTCACTTCCAACCAAACTGCATAAAATACTTCGGCGTGAGTTAACTCACGCAGGTGTATAAAAGTCACGCTCGGCACATGACTTAAGTCAGCGTGAGTTAACTCACGCTGGGTTCTGTTATAAGAACAAAACAACTTCATATGAATTTCCAAAACTCCATTTGCGGTTTTGATCTCCATTGTTGCAATTTTCTCCCACTTTAAGCCATTCAACGCCAATTACAATCACAAAATCAAGTAAGTGCTTATTATCCTATTACATTGGCTTTTTTTGATTAAATCGTTAGATTTTTTTTGGATAAATTGCCACATATTTAAGTTTTTGATTTATGATTTTTGATTTTATGATGTTAGATGTTTATGATTTGATTGAATTGTTTGATGTTGATTAGAGTAGAAATTGTTGATTAAAGTTGAATTGATTGAATTGTTGTAGAAGTTGTTAAGAATTGTTAGGTATTGTTAGGAATTTGTGGTAGAATTTTTAGGATTAAAGTAGGTTTTGATCTCCGATATTTGCTTTGTGTAGATATGTTTCAGAATCAGGGTGATGTTCAATTGAAAAAGGAGGAGGGTGAGAAGAAAAAATCAAAATTGACTGTGACATGGCACAAAATTAAATGTGATGGTTCCGTAAAAAAAACAATTCGAAGGTGACAGTGTACATTCATTCCAGGCTGAGGAGGAGCAGAAAGACATGTTATTTTGGTCCTCAACCAAAAGCAGGTACCCCAGGATCTGCCGATGACAACCCAATTGACTTATGTGACGAGGGAGATGATTAAATGTAATGGCTTGTAATAATCTCCCTCGTCATAAGTCAATTGAGTTGTCCTCGACAGTTCCTGGGACACCTGCTTTTGGTTTAGGACCAAAATAACAAGTCCTTCCACTCCTCCTCAGCCTGGAATAATTGTACACTGAGATCTTCGAATTGTTTTTTTTACGGAACCATCGCATTCGATTTTGTGCCATGTCACAGTCGATTTTGCTTTCTTCTTCTCACCCTCCTCATTTTTCATCTGAAGATCACCATGATTCTAAGACATATCTACATAATGCAAATATTGGAGATCAAAACTTACTCTAATCCTAAAAATTCTACCGAGAATTCCCAACAATTCCTAACAATTTCTACAACAATTCAATCAATTCAACTCTAACCAACAATTTCTACTCTAATCAAGATCAAACAATTCAATCAAATCATAAACGTCTAACATCAAAAATCAACAAAACCTAAATATGTGACAATTTATCCAAAAAAATCTAACAATTCAATAAAAAAAAACAATGCAATAGGATAATAAGCAATTACTTGATTTTGTGATTGTAACTGGCGTTGAATGACTTAAGGTGGGAGAAAATCGCAACAATAGAGATCAAAACCGCAAATGGAGTTTTGGAAATTCTTATGAAGCTGTTCTGTTCTTATAACAAAACCCAGCGTGAGTTAACTCACGCTGACTTAAGTCATGTGCCGAGCATGACTTAAGTCATGTTGGGTTATACACCTGCATGAGTTAACTCACGCAGGGGTATTTTGGGCAGTTTGGTTGGAAGTGAGCGTTTTATGTTGGGAGAAGAGCAATATTCTATGATGTATTGAAATACAAAGACCAATATTTATGTTGGGCCATGAGTGAAGCTCGGGAGATTAACACGTTGGGTCAAAAGATAGTGTAAAGGTGTGTTTGACATTAAATCTTAACCCAAAACTTTTATGCATTGAGATTATGAGTCCTCTCAATTATAAATTGGTCAAACTCACATTTTTATCCAATGTGACACTTCGAGCTCACCTCAAACTGGGCACAACAATTGATATCATGAAACACCCCATTTCAAGCACTTCGTGGTTTTATAAATAAAGTCAAAATATAATTGAAAATAGAAAACAAACTCCCTAAAACTAGTGCTCTTTAAAATAAATCGAATGTGGTGGAGAACACAAAAAATGTGTGTGTGGGGGTGAATTGTGTCCTTTCCAAAGGTCTCTTCGATATAAAGTTAATTAAAAGACACTTTATCAAAACAGTTAACCTTATATGAGGTACAAAAATAGAGCGGAGTCAAAGCATAAAGAACTTGATCATAAAACTTAAAGTAAATAAAAGGCCAAATACAACTTTTGGTCCTTTTAGTTTGACAAAATTCCCAAGTTAGTCTTTAAATTTCGAAAGTTTCAAATCTTTGTGCAAAACCTGTGGAAACAAATAAGTGTAACACATTTGTTATTATTTAATTTATAAGCTTTTGAAGTTGGTTTTTCTCTTCCCGATAGCAACTGCAAGTGTTGAACGTGTTTTTTCAGCCATAAAAGTTGTGAAGAGTCCACTACGTAACAAAATGGGTGATCAGTGACTAAATGACCGTCTTGTAACTTATATAGAAAGAGATGTTTTTTTAACAATTAGCAATGATGTAGTTTTAGCTTATTTTCAACAAATGGACAGTAGGTGATTTTCATTGTAATGTATTGCATCAAACAATGTTATTTCTTATTTTTAATATAGTTTGCATTATTATTTCTTTGTAATTTTAACCACACATATATCAAATGTCTAGATCTGCAGGGTCGTCATATTCAGACGATAGCCATGATGATAAGTTTTGCAAAAACAATGCTATTGTTGACTTTTCAATGACCATAGAATTCGATATCCTATAAACTTGATCAACCTTGTCTTGTCCTTGGTGATCATTTTCCATTTCCTCTGTAGTTGTTGTTCGTCTTCTTTTTCTTTAGTAGACAAATTATTCATTTATTATTTTATCAATAAAATATAATCCAAATCTTACTTAATTAAAAGTTTAAGCCATCTGATTAGTCAAATTGATTGCCCTAGCGCGCCAACAAAACCTCAAATGTATGTGAATCTTGCTTGGTTTAATGCACATGTTGATGTAGGAGAGATTCCTTAGGGGGCGTTTGTTTTGGGGAAACACAAATTATTTCCAGGAATAACATGCCCGAGAATGAAAATATGAAAATTTAATTCCTGGGAATTTGTTAAAAAAAGTGTTTGACAAATAACTTGACATTCTTGGGAAAATTGGAAGTTACAATTTTTATTTTAAAATCTATGCAGAATATCATGGGAATGCACATTCCCATCTCTTTACATGGGAATAAATTCATGGGAATAATGGAAGTTATGAGAAGTTACTTCATTCCCATGAACCTTTATACTCAGGAATATTTTTTTCTCAACCTCATAACAAACATGAGTATAATCATTCCCTAACCATGTATTCCCGGGAATGTCATTCTTAACCTTGAAACAAACAGCCCTTTAGTATTTTTTTAGTATTTTTATTTTAGCCTAATTTTAGTAATTTCTTGTTTTTGTTTTAGTTTGTTATTTTTGGTCCATTAGGGTTTTGTTATTTCCCTATTTAAGCTTAGCAGTTGTAGCCTAAAAGAGACTTTATTAATTCAATATTATTTTAGAGAGTTTTCTCAATTTCTGGTGGATTCCGGAACCCTATTTTCACAAATTTGTCGCTTGCAAACAAGTTTTTTTCTATTTAGGTTTAGCGCTTGCTAGCCTACGCTTCTGTACTACGTCACGTGTTAATTGTGTAGACATTGAGCAGTGCACCTAATTAATGTATGAAAAAAACGGCTATGCTTTGTTAGAGGGTAGTGCATTCCTGTGTTAGCAGGTATGTAGCAATTAAGATTTATGATGCCCGAAGAAAATAGTATTAAATTCTCACAAGGAGGGTACGTACTTGCATTTTTGTTATTCTTCATTATACACCACAAACATATTTCTATAGTAGATCTTTCCATTCCAACACAAAGCATGTCTTTCCATTCCTACTAACATATAAATGACTAACACTGTATCAGACCTATGCGATAGCACGGGTCAAGAGACTAGTATATTATTTATTGAACCTAATTGGTTCTTACATAAATCATAACTGAATAATAACATATCAACGTCTCTTAATTTGGTTTTTTATTAAGTAATATCATAACTAAAACATTAAGGCAATTTCAACAGATGCCATAGATTCCCATTTCAATTAAATAACCTTAAAGCTTCAATTTCCTCCTTGAACTTTGGCATGGCAGCAACAGGGAGAGATGTGAAAATCTTAACTCCTCCTTTCATTGATGGATTATCATCATCAAGTATACTAGGAGATGCGAAAATGCACCCTTCCAAAGACGCAAACATACTGCATGGTGCTGGTACAAAATTCACTGATTCATACCCTCCAAAATCTATACTATTTTCATCAAGAAAACCTAAATGCTTCCACTCAGTCAGAATCGTTACCGCACCGCTACCGTCCATGCTAAAACCTTGCTTATTCTCCGTCTCCGGAGTGTTGATCGACTTTTTGACATAATCAGTGGTGGAAGCAACCTTTTTAGTCTCTTTGATCAACTTAACAATTTCATAGAGTGGCATTTCGTTGAGCTCACTCACTTTTAACACAACCTTTCCATCCACAGTAGTATTACCATAATACCCTTTAGGCAAAGGATCATAACCTTTCATGCCGCGTCTAATACCAACTAACATATTCAACATTGTTTTTCCATTGGTGCTAAGTTGTAAGGCTCTTGCTCTTGACCTCCACACATAGGCACCAAGTGACTCATAAGTTGTAACTGGTTCACTTTCACTATCACCTTCCTTCATCAAACTCATCTTAAGTCTTTTTATCACCTCACTCTCAACCCTAAAACAATAGATTTTAATAACTGTTTTTGGTTGAACTAAAGGTGAAAATGCAACAGGTTCTTTTGGTTGAAGTAATGGTGGAAGTGGTTGTTTGCTGGTACTTGTTGAACCAACTAGTCTCTCTCTTTCCCACACAGGTATCACAGAAGGCTCACTTCTTCCTTTTGCAAGTTCAACAATTGCTTTGAAGACTTGAATTGAACCATATCCATCACAAACAACATGTGAACACCCCATTCCAATTGTGAAACCACCACAAATAAATTTTGTCACCATGAATACCAAAGGGTAAATTTTATCTTGAGGAGAAGGAATATCAAGCACCAAGTCTTTTGCAATATCTGTGTCGGTATTGTCCAAGTAATGAAGAGAAGAAAGGGTGCAATTAGCATATGCTTCTAAGAATGGAACACCATATTCTGCACCACCAACACCAAACTCGACTCTAAGTCTTCCGTCTCCGGCATGTCTCACTATTCTACCTGGGAAACGGATTGAGAAGTTGGTTTAGTGGTTTGAGGAAAGAAATATAGAAGTTGAAGATATAAGAAAGTGTGCCTATATGATTCATTAACGAGACATTCTTCTGTGGTCACAAGCATAAATAAATAAATAAACAGTGTTTGGATACACACATAAATTTATGCTATAACAATTCATTAGTAACATTTATCATTATAAAATTTCTTTTTTACAAGTATACCTGCAAGAGGATAATAATAATCCAAAGCCTTTGAGAGTGCTTCTTTGAATACATGACAAGGGTCGAAACCCGAATCAGAATCATGAATTGTTGATGGCCGGTATACATGAACAGCTTGACAAAGGTTATTATTGTTGTCTTTATTGTCAAGTGTTGACAGAGAAAAAATACAAGAAGGAATGGACTTCGATGGTTTTACAAGCACAACATCTTTCAATTCTAGCTTTAGGGGTGCTTTCTGATACGCCATAATGGAAAATGATGAGAGATTGCATGGGAAGGTAGAATGGATTTATAGAAATACAAAGCTAAGAAATATATGGATTAGGAGAAACGGTTTGGTGGAATAGTGGGAGAAGATATTTTAATAAAGATTACTTCAATTCTAGCTTTAGGGTTGCTTTCTGATACGGCATATATAATGGAAAATGATGAGAAATGTACATGGGAAGGTAGAATGGATTTATAGAAATACAAAGCTAAGAAATAGTGGGAGAAGATATTTTAATAAAGATTCAACTATTTCTCTATCAAATAATCATCATGTTAAATAACATCACATCCATAGAGTATGTCTATCACTCACATAATATAGGTGATTACAGTTAATCATACACTATTTTTAGAATCACTTTTAATTAAATTTTTAGTTTATTTTTATTAGTTTAGTATTTAATTTAAAGTCATTTTAAATAAATTGTTGTTTTTAATTTATTAAGGCAAAGAGTGTATTATCATCTATTAGTACTAATGGTCAATGGCTATATAACCAACAAAAAGAGCCACAACGTGGCATACCATTGAAGAAAAAGAAATGTGTTTCATTGGCCTTGAAAAAGAGAAAACTAACATGTCTCTTTACATATATATAAGCAACGTAGTGCATAAGTGAGAAAATAGGTCATGGTGGGGCATTATAAAAGGAATGGCAGAACCAGCAAGGAAGGTATTCACGTGTGGTGGATCACGTTTTGGGAAAATAAAACATGCACAAAGGCATCACACACAACAATATGAGCGATTGAGAAAGCAGCTATACGGTATGCACAACAACACCAATTGAAAAGAAATTCAAGAGCAACATCGGCAACTACGAAACTCTTGATTTTCTTTTCTTTTTATATTGTTTATTTCTATCATGCTTTTAGACTGATTGAGCCATGAGATGAATCTGTTGTAATTTGTGGACATGTAATTTGTTAAGTACTCTCTTTGATATTATTGAAAACCTAGTCTTTATTCAGAATTGTTTGTGTTTAATGCTTTTCATATAATTGTGTATGACTATTAGCCCTAACTTCTTAGTTATATAAATTGAATCTTGGATCTTAATTGACTACTAGCCTTAACTATTAAACCTGATCTAATAATTTTGTTTAGCTTTACATATGAAACTAGAGATAGGAAGTTGTGAGTTATGACATTAGGGTTAATGAACTAAATATTGCTTCCGCAGTTAGGTATCAAGTTAAGAGATTAAGAATTTATAACTTAGGAAAGAGTTTTGACTCAAGAGATTGATCAAAACTATTAGTTTAATCTGTCGTAAAGCTAGGTTAACTTTGAGAGAAAAGAGAGACAAATTATCCACAGTGGGCAATAAAGGATTCGAAGGCTTGATCATCTGTTTTTAATTATTGAAACAAGAGAAAGTAGAAGGATTAGAAGCAATAGGAAAGGAGAAAAAAAAACCTTTTGGGCATAGTAGATGATATAATTTTCTCCATTTAGTAGGAGCATAGGAGGTTGATAAATTATGAATAAAAATTATGCTTAAGATAATTCTACTATCTATGAGTATGTAAGGGTTAATCAATGATATTTTATTGTTATTTGAAATAAAATAAGGTATTAGAAGTCAACAATATTCCACGAAAAATATGGTTTGAAATAGATGAATTTGCCTTAAGGAAGTAATTAGCTCATAGATAGTTAGTGGAATTTCAAAAGATAGTCTCTCACAGTTGGAGTGTGAGATAATTGACTGTGTTACGTATTTTATGGATTATATATGGTATGAACTTGCTTACATGTTGTATAGTAAGTATGGATTATGTAAACACATAATCTTAATGATGATTGTTTTGATGGTCAATTATATTTTCTAAAATATCTAAAGTGTATTTTTGATATTACACCTTGTTGATTATCTAGCTTAGAAGGATTTTATAATGTGAATATAGTCTCAAATAAAAATGGGTAAATTTCACTATGAGGTATTTATTTATTTCATTTGAAATCATTATTTCTCGGAAACAAATAAAGCAAATATGTATAGTCATATTTACAAATGGAATTAAAAATTTCAGTTATTGAATTTGCAGGTCAAGAAGTATAATAGTTGAAAGATTCAATGTAACTTAGATAATTTTGAGGAGGAGACCCACTCCTTCAAAATTTAACGTGATCGGAAGCTACAAGCCATGTGACTAACTATAATGTCTATAAAAGACGACACAAACAATATTAGACAATTTTGTTATACACTTACTGAAAATGATTTTATCTAAGTACACCGTCTGATCACTATTATAAGCAAAAATTGACATTTTAGATTCATTCAATAAATGATGTATGTGGTCTTTAATATATACCACATACATCATTCAATTTTTTATCCGGTTACTCGAATGACCTAATTTGTATCCATGACCTGGTTCTTTAAATACCAAAAAGACAAAGTTTTTTCATTATTTCACTTCACACCACACTTCCTCATCATAGTTCATCTAGTTCAAGAATCAAAATGAACTAAACCTAACTAGTTTGCCTCTTTCCTTTAGTCCATCATCCTTCGAGTCATTTATGTATATGTAGTTTGTGGACTTTGATTGAACTTTGAGTCGTTGATGACTATATGCAATTTATAACATATTTAACATTATTTTTGTTTGGTAGAATCCTCAATTTTGATTGCGATTTTACGATTTATGATTTTGCTATCCTATATCGAATCTAGAAAAGTCTTTGAGTAAAATCTTTTGATTTTGATTGAGATTTTACGATTTGCGATTTTGCAATTCCCTTTTGACTTGAAGTAAAATCCTAATTTTGACAACCTTGTTCTTGACTAATAGACATATGTGAAAAACAACAAATAAGTAAATTTTATGGTTGTTTGTCAAGGATCTCTGTGACAGCGAGATGCAGAGTTAAGCACCAAAGTGACCATTTACTCAAAATTAATTTGTTCATTAGGACTAAGATTTTGCTTCTTCGAATACATGGCAAGGGTTCAAGCTGGAATATAATCATGAATTGCTGATGATGATTGGTACGTTGTTGTCAAGTGTTGATAGAGAAAGAATACAAGAAGGGGTGGATTTTGATGGTTTTACAAGCAAAACATCTTCCTTTTCAATCTTTATGGTTGCTTTCTCCTATTCCATGGAAAAGGATCGATGAGAAATGTAGTGGAAGGTGAGATATTGATTTGATATGCCTTTGGTAAATAAGGAATAAGGATGGGGAAACACATGGGAGAAGAAATTTCTATTCTTATATAAACATCAATACAAGGAGGTCATATGTTAAAATCAGAAACGGTAATCTGTACGAATCTTTTAATTTACTTTTTGACAATCTGTACGAATCTTACTTGTACCAGAGTTCAAACAAACACATTAAAATGACACCGATACTCCCTTTATTTTTAAAACTTACACTAATAACCTCCCTTAAGTTTTTTATAAAATAGATTAACACTTCCCTTCTCTTTTAACACTGTTAATACTCTGTTAATATTGTTTGTTTTTTTACATCAGTCACACCATTAAACAGAAAACAAAGAGATCAAAACGCAGTTTTCTATTATAATCATTGTTTTCGAGAGGAACTTCTTGAATTGATCCTTTAGAGGCATACCACTTCTTGGTTTTGCATGAACATCAATATTGTATTGTTCCTTTAATTCAAACCTCTCGTTGTTTTTCTGAAGCGATACGAACACGTAATACAATATACACAGTTAAAGTATTTGTAATCATGCCAACACGTAATACAATATACATAGTTAAAGTATTTGTAATCATGCCATGAGAAATTGAATTGAAATTAATGAAGAAAATTGAAATTTGGGGGAGTTATTAATACGAAGATAAAAATAAAGAAAATGGGAAGGGTTTTGTTGTAGATGGAATTGAATTTTCTTTTTTTGGTGAACGATGAAATTGAAATTAACGAAGAAAAAATTACAATTTGGGAGAATAATTGGATGATGATATGGAAATGCATCACAAAAAACTTAATGATTAGCTAATGGTTGTCGTTTGACATTTAGTCCTTATGGTGAAAACTAACAATCATCCCTTTTGTTTTTTTGTCTGATGGTGTGACCATGGAAATGAACAAAAGAAGGAAAAAAAAGCAAAATTAACGGAGCATCAACAATGTTAAGAGGGAAGGGAAGTGTTAATCTATTTTATTAAAACTTAAGGGAGGATAGTGTAAGTTTTAAAAATAGAGGTGGTGTTAGTGTCATTTTAATAGACTACAAATGAGGTGACTGTAATTTGCCTTAAAAATAATGGCATCACTAAGTCTGCAACAACAAAAAAATATAATAAAAAAAATATAATACAAAAAAATATAATCACTAAGTAGAACTTGAACCTCTATTTATGAAATTAGGGTGTGATTTTTTCAAGTTTATCAAATTTATTCTTAAAAATAACATTCCTTAGAATATAAAAATGTGAATTTTATTTCAAGATATTAGGAAAAAAGATATTTGATTAACATTATAATATTCTAAGGAACCTTAAAAATAAGTTCCCATCTACATGAGAACTTTATTCCCAATCATTTTCTCTGAAAATTTTTTCTATTCCAGAAACATTTTGTACCCGAGAATAAGTTTACAAACATAAGCATGTGTATTTCAATCGTTTTATTTCCATAAATCATACACATATAACTTAAAAAAAACAGACCCTTACATTATGCCCAAAAGATGGACATTAAGATACACCTTTGTCTATATTTCTATTTCATTTTTTTTCTTCCAAGTAGCCTAGTGGTTAGAATTCACCCTTTTCAAGGTGAATAACTGGAGTGTCTGAGGTTCGAACCTCGACCCCTGCTTATAATAATGCATGTCTCTACCAACTGAACTATGCTCACAGGAACTTCTATATTTCTATTTCTATTAGACTTAATTGTATATTTAATTTATTACACACAATTAAAGATAATTACAAAGATTAAAGTAAGTTAGTTCATTTTATAATTCAATATTGTTGTTATTACATTGATTGAAAATGTTCCTATTGCAATAAGATTTGTCTCATTTTTAAATTTAAGATTTAAATATATTATATAAAGTATGAATTCATAAATTCATTAGTATTTTAGTGAGAGAAATTCTCCTTTTTATATTTTTATTTTTTATGTTTTCATTTTCCTTAATTCGTTACAGAGGGGTGGTTTTAGGTAATTTTTGATTTAGAATCACCTCTCTGTTTTCTTATTTCGTTCGATCTAAATAAGTGGTTTTTACATATATCAAGTTTTTTCTTGTGTTTTTTTATAATTTCTTCGTCTGAGTGTGACGTTGTGTTATGTGTCGTCTTGTGCGATTTTTTTTTAATTTCGTGTCTTGTTGCGGTGTTCAATTGGTTCATATTGAAAGATCGACTTGAATTAATTAAAGATTTGAGCGTCAACATTGCATCAAAAGTAACATTGTAACAAGTTATAGTTCAATGACAATTTCTATTTATCGATTTATTTACCGATGCCCCAAGAACACTGGTTAGCAAGACTTTTTTATTTTTTTATTTTTATAATCACCGACCATATATCTAGTGTAAGCAATTTAAAAGACATGCTTATGTGTGTGAGGTCTAACTCAATTGTCAATGTCAATATGATAGTCATATTGAAGTTTTCCTCTGAAGCTTGAATTCAATGACTTGCACAACAGTGAGTTTGAATTCTCTCTTTATTGATTTCTACAATTTCAGTATAGTGCAAAAATTATTGGCAAGAGTTTCCCAGGCTACACAAGTGTCACAATTTAGACCTATCAGGAAAAAAAGGTAAAGTGTTTTTTTTTTCCCTCTAAGTATGACAAAAATAACGTGTTAGTTTTTAAGTTTTTTAAGTTTTAAATATTTTTTTTTAAGTTTTAAATAGGTCTTTTATGTTTTTATAAGTTTCAAATTGTCTTTACGTTGTTAATTTAATACACCTATTTGAAGTTCTTAAGTTTCAAATAAGTCCTTAAAAAGGTAATAAAGACCTATTTAAAACTTAAAATGACTAATTTTTTTCAAATTTAAAAAACCAAAAATGCTATTTTGCCAAAAAAAAATGTTAAGAGTTTATAATTCGTACTTTTTGTTTACCCACCGTTTTCCACATCAATGCTCCAACAACAGCTGTGTCAAAAACATCATGTCCAATTACAAACTAGCATCGTCAAAAATTAAAATGAACTGAGAATATCCTTGTATGTTACTAAACTTGTATGAAACTATCTCTTTCTCAAACATCATCCAAGGTAGACACAATTGGTTGGTGTGCATTATGTACGAGTGTTATAAACTCTGTAGTACCGAGTTCAATACAGGTTCAAAAAATCATAGCACCAAATTAGTCTTTTTAATTTAATGGGTCATGCACACTTACGGACAGACACACATACCTAAACATATTAAAAAAGCTGTATGAAATTGAATCAAAAGAGTGATTGGCATGAAGAGAGAAATGCACACAATAAATCGGAGAATTAATTTTAAGAGAATGAACACAAAAGAGATTAATAGAGATAAAAAAACTCACTGCATTAATTTTCAGCCTTGATCCTCCCATCAATTGCAACATGGTACATGATGGAATCTAAAACCTATGGTAGAAACAAATCAAAAGCTGAAAATCCTCACCAGAATCATTCAACCGAAATCAAATTTGAATTGGAATAGTATAACTAACACTGGAATTGTCAGTTAAATCGTAGATTAAAATCGATATCAAATCGAGAAAGAACAAATTCGATATTAAATCGTGAAAGAAAAAATTGAATAAGAAATTGAGAAAGAACAAATTGCATACCTCCACGTGGTCTTCACATGACGGTGCCAGAAGTGGAGGTGATGAGGGTTTTAAAAACTTGGGTAAATGAAATTGTTGTGCTTACTGGTGAAAGAGATTAGGTTTCCAATGATGAAATTGAAAGGAGGCGATCAAAGGAGAAATGAGAGAAGAGGCAATAAATCACACAAAAAAGCTGTATGAAATTGAATCAAAAGAGTGATAATTGGCTGAAGAAACTTGAGCCGTGTGTAGATACCATCAAGGGGAACATTGGAAACTCATAAAATTAAGCCTGGCAGACAAAAGTCATAAATACATGTTGGTATCTAGCACATAGGGAAATTTGAATTACAAAGTTGAATGCTGATTAGGATTACCACTTAGAAGGATCAATGCAAACACAATAGAGGGAAAAATTAGTTTAAGATTAGGGTAAACAGTAGCTTGACCAGACAAGTTAGTAAATAAGATGTTCCAGTACCAAACTTACACCTCATATTTTATTTTATATACTAGACTTTTGACCGAAGCTATCGCACGGGTCTATTATAAAAATGATCTTTAAATTATTATTATGTATCACATTTATATTTTATTGCAATAATACAATCAAATACAATGATATAAAACACATAATTTCATCAAAACTTTGAGTATAAGATCATGGGGTCCTTTCATTTGCATTAGCAATATCTTCTTGGCCACCAATGCGGTCCTTTCTTGTTGTACATCTCTTGACAACTTTATGCTTCTCAACTGTATCAATCATACTGAATTGGGTTATGTACTTTTATTTAAGTGTTTAATTGCTTGGTATAGATAACATAAGTTCGACGAAATTTAAGTAATTGTGGCTCAAATTTTGATTGGTTTATATGACTTTATTTCAACAAAAGTAGCCTATGTTTCGATTGAGTTTTTGCTGCATGGTGTAACACGAAAATTGCATGTTGATGAATCACCACCTGATCATTTTTATAGACTATAAATATGCATAAGTTCTATGGAAAGAAGCATTAAATGATGTGTATGGCACTCAAGTTTACAAACACGTGCATTGATATTCATAGCATTGCAGTCATGTATTTTGTAGACTATGCATGCTATTTCCAGCCGTCCTATAATATTGAGCATGCCACTTATAGGCATCCTACACAGTAAAAATTCATGGGAATGGTTGTTCACATTGATTAAGATAAATAGCAATATCAGACAATAAAACAAATAACATTAATTGTTAGTTAGGTGGTTCAAATTTGTTGCATAGTTCGACTCACTTATAGACACACATTGACCAAAGTTTTTGGTAATGATAATTTTAGAGAGTTGCAGGTTGTGCATTTACTCCAAAATGCTGCTGACTTTTTTTACTTGATACTGTAGTGGTACTAATGCATAGATAGCTTAATCAAACTGTTGTTTTAATTTTTGCCGAAAATGCTGCTTAATCATATAGCTTAATTAAAATGCACAGATAACTCAATTAAAATACCCGATATTAATATGCATTTGAAGTTAGATCTTTTGATGGAAGTGTAAAATATGTAGTGGACCTATAAGAATTAACTAAATCTACCTGTGAGAGATGAGAATATTTCCACCATGATAACCACAATTCTGTTTAGAAGATTTCCACAGATAGCATTCCTACTAAGATAACCACAATTCAGTTTTGTAGATTTCTGCCTGCAAAAAAGAAAAGTTCATAAGGGGGTAAAGATTGAGAACTTGATTTTAGAGTAAATGAATGGAGAAAATAAGTGATTGATTTTAGAAACAAGGGTTAATAGTGTTTTACACCCCTATAATATAGGTCATTTCCGGGTTTGTCTCCTGTAAAATTTTTGTTTTAGTTTTCGTCCTTGTAAATTTTTTTTTTTCCAGAATACCCCCTATAGGCCATTTAAAAACCAAAATTTCTAGAATTTTTTTTCTTTCTGAAAATGGGCTATTAAGGGCTATTCTAGAAAAAAATAATTTTACAAGGACGAAAACC
>Ga0315914_1001677_pt1 | contig 33565 bp, 15 predicted proteins | sample MpolenodulesMG_FD_203920 | JGI IMG/M metagenome (GOLD analysis project Ga0315914, IMG submission 203920) | Medicago polymorpha root nodule microbial communities from Los Angeles, California, United States - elongated nodules | ecosystem: Host-associated > Plants > Roots > Nodule | place: USA...
GTTTTTCCTTCTATCCTAATTGAATAAGTGATTTCACATATTTTCTGTTTTCTTTCGTTTGTTTTTGTGATTTCGTTGTCTCTAAACGACTCTGTTTGTTTTGATTTCTCGTCTTTGTGCGGTGTGTTTTTTATTTTCCGTCTTAGTGCGGTGTTTATTTGATTCATGTTGAAATATTAGCTTTGAGCAAATGCAGATCCGATCAACGACAATGTTTTGGCGTCGTTAACGTTGCAGATCCAAAGACATGAGTATTTCAGAGACATCAATATAGTCATATTAGTCATATTTGTAGGCATATGTACTTTGTCGTTTTATGCTATTAACATGGATGTTGTGAGTTTATTCACAGATTCATCCTTTTTGTTTTTAGTGAATTTGAATTTGTATTGCATCGATGTACTCTATCAATTTGAATGAATGAATATCGTTTATTTTTGTAAAAAATAAAAAAATACCATTCGTTTATTAGTTTGATTTTTAAATTGTGTCTTTTGTCAATCGGTATAATTTATAAACTTAATAATATCTAACATATTTGATTTTTTTTTTAGTTTTGGTACATTCGAAGATTATAATGTCATTGTAGGTTTAAAAGAACTACTATTTACTATGATTTATCATTAGTTCACATAATTCCTTTGTAACTTTATCGCTCGTGTGCAATGAGTAAAAGCATTTAAAAAAGATGCATACTCTTTCCTTTCCATTTGCTTTTGAATGTGAGTCAACAATTAAAGAATGGAAGGATAAGTTAAATTCATGACAATATTGGAATTAAATGAGTTTGAATTTGTACTTACTTCACTTCCTAGAAGATGAATAAACTAAGGACAAATTGGATAGAGTGCGTGCGGGTATGTCTTGAAAACCAAAATTAATCAAATTTAAAATGAGACAAATACAACCCAGGTTTGAAGAGCCTTAAATAATCAATTATTCCCTTTTCTTTTTAAATCTAATAAGTAGTTTTCGAATTTCTTCTGAATGTTACATTGTTTGATTTCTTCTCTTTTGTACATTATTTGTGTATTTATTTGGTTCAGATCGACAAATAAACTCTGATTAATAACCAATTCAACCAATAACTTAATCGTTAAATGTTGCAATTTAAAGATTTGAGTACCCCGTCACTTTAATGTTATCACATTATTTGTAGATAATTTTTTGTGTTTGTCATCTCTCTAAAGAGTAAAGACTAAAGACCATAGTGGTATCACTTCTTACTCTCCAAATTTCAAACAAAATACATACGACAATAAAAAGAAGAGTTTATAGAAGGGTGAAATAATATCAGTTTGGTAAAGTGTCTATTCTCTCTAAAAAAAAGCTACCAAGCTTACAATTTATTTTAAATATATAAGGACACATGAATAGACCCTCCCTCCTCCTCTAAAAAAACATATATATTTCCAAATTTGTGTTAAAAAACCATAAAAGGAACAAACTTATTTGCAATAAAGGAACAAAATAAAGGAACACAATAAGTTTCTCTAAACTTATTTGGAAATAAAAACATATATATAGCCTGTTTAAAAATGTAAGGCATACGGCTGATTATAGGCTTACTTTTCAAGACTGAGTCTGACCTTTTGAAAGTCTGATATGGTCTGCTAGCCTGTTTAAATATTTATATACCTTTTGTTTAGCCTTTACTTTTTAATACTACTGCGATATACATCCCATTTGGGCTGTTAATTTGCCTTTCTTTATTGCATATTTATTTACCTTTTGTTTCTCTAAGCTCTCCATATTTATTTATTTTTATTTCAACAGTTTGAAACTGATATTTAGATGGAATGAAATGAAATTTAATAACTTTAATTGATATATCATATATGAAAGAAAACTAAAACTTTTTTTGAGGGAAAAAGAAAACTAAAACTTATAGATAGTTTATTTATATGTCAATTTTTTTTTACAACGAAAATTTAAGATGAGAGGATGATATTCTAAGACAAAGAATATCTTATGGATCAAAAAGTATTTACAAATTGTATTTATATTTATTTTCCTCCAATAACATCAACGGGTAGGGATGGAAATAACTCAGGTCGGCCTACAAGGGACAACGACCTAGTCTACGATAGGCCAGACTAGGCTAGACTTTTTTCCTTAAATAGAGAAAACCTAGGTTTTTTAGAAGTCTACTTAGCTTATTAGGACATGTAACACACTATTAAAAAAGGTCTTTTATGTCTATTATGCTGACCTACTTAGGTAAATATGAATAATATTATTTATTACTATATTATATATTTTACTTTGAATTAAATTATAAATTTGTTAACCTTTAACAGTAATTCAAGCTTATTAATATACATTAATTTTTTGTATATTTAAAATTATTATTATAAATAAGAATTGAAATATGATATAATATATAGTAAAGTTCTCTAAAACTTCATGTTAAATATCAAAAGAGAGTTTAATATCATTGATCTATTAGTTTTCTAGTATATTTAACCTTAGATCACATTGCTATTTAAGATGTTTATATAAAATTGACTTTTAAACAGACTAGGAGACCATATCAGACTTTCAAAAGGTGAGACTTAGTCCTAAAAAGTAAGCCTATGACTGGCCGTATGCCTTACATTTTTTGACAGACCAAACTTAGGTCTTGCAAAACCTAACTCGACCTAGACAATCCCCACCCATATCGGCGGGACTCGGCATGTCTTTTTACGACTAGATCAAATATCATCTTTCTCACTCTTATAAATAAATTATTGCTATAATTAATTCGTTTTCATGTTGCATCATTAATAAAATTATAGCTTAGGATGTTTGTCTTCAAACCAAATAAAAAATTAAGTAATTAGATTCAAGTGAGTAATAAACTTTGATTAAGGGTGGATCGTTTTAAAAAATATATCTTTTTACGACTAGATCAAACTTTTGAATTTAATATGTCATCTTACTTACTATTATAATTTTTTTTGTTAATAGTGTAATTAATTCTATTTCATGTTGCATCATAAATAAAATTATAGTTTACGATGTTTCGTCTTCAAACCAATTTTTTAAAAAATAATTGATTTAATTTAAGTGATTAATTAGCTTCAATTAAGAACGGGTCGTTTGAGTCACCGTGAGCATAGCTCAGTTGGCATGGATATACATTGTTATATGCAGGGGTCGGGGTTCGAACCCCGGACAGTCCACTTATTCACCTTAAAAGAGGTGAATTCCAGCCGCTAGGCTACTTGACAAAAAAAAAAAAAAAAAAAACGGGTCGTTTGAAAGAATTGTGACACTCCGAACCCCATTTTGAAACATAATTCAAAATACAACAATTTTAGGGTATAAATATTAAATACACATCGGATTCTAGAATGAATTAAAACTTGATTAACTTCATTTTTAAAAGTGATGTTCAGCTTTCTCTCTCTTGGAAGCCGTCACCAAAATCCTAGTTTCTATTTCCCTTTTATCAAAATAAGTGATTTACACATCTATTTCGTTTCTTTTTTGATTTCGTCGTCTTAGTGCGACCTTGTTTTGTTCGTCGTCTTTGTGCGACGTTGTTTGCCTTTCTTGTTTCATTCAAGTGTTTGTTCGGTTCAGATTGTCAGATCAGCTTCGATCAAGTACAGATCAAATCAATGACTTTAGAGTCTTCAACGTTGCATATCCGGAGACATGGGTATTCCGGAGACTTAAATATAGTCATATGTGTAGGCTTTAGTACTTTGCCGTTGTATGCTATTAACATGGATGCTGTGAGTTTGTTCACAGATTCATCCTTTTTGTTTTTAGCGAATTTTCATTATATCGATGTACTCTACCAATTTGAATGAATGAATATCATTTATTTTTGCAAAAAAAATTAAAAAAAATGATGCTCAACTATGTAACATTCTACACTTTTACATATATATAATTTAAATTAAATAAAATACATTCTTAAAACTTCTTGGTAGCAATAGAATTAATGGCTAGTCTATTTCTCCTCCTTAAGTATTACCTAATATGGCTCGATAAGGTGAAGCTTTATTCATTTCTTTGACTGAAAGTAGGACGGGCGAATTTTAATTACAGTTATCACGACTGGTGGCAAAACCCAATCCCTTGTATGGGTCCTCATTTGTAATTTTCTCTTGTCGGTTTTGGTTGGTGCCTTTTTTTGTTAGCACCTTTGCCGTGTAAATACTCTAGGGTGGTTCTCCCTTTACACATCTTGTGCGGGGTGATTCATCGTTGTTTATAATATATCATTTTAGTTTGTTAAAAAAAAAGTATTACCTAATATGGATAAGTGTTTAATCATGAAAGACAAAACATAAATAAGAAAAACAACGGTATGAACATAATTCATATGGTCGTGGATGAACATGTTCTAATGCACGAGTATGTGAAATGTTTATCACATGAATTCATTTGGAAAATGTGAATAGATGATGTCATATCCACATTAATCCTAAGATGGTATGTACAAATGCATAGACATATACTTGGCACTTAGATAGTTAGCACTTAGCATGTTAAGCAATTAGAAACATGTGAAGCATTAAACATATGTTATTGTACGATTTAAACTCAGAAACATGTGAAGCATTGAATATACATGTTATTGTACGATATAAACTCGTTGAAGACATGAAGAAAATATTAGAAGCAACAATATAAAAAGAATACATGTTTAAATCTACAATTGTCTCTTCTCTTTATAAAGAATCTATATGTATATAGGTATATATAGAATTATATCTATATGTAAATCAATATAGTTGTCGATGTACACTTTGCAGTTCATCAAATTTTGCAGGAAAAAAACTTGAAAAATATTTAATTGCAAAATTTTATTCTGAAAAAGCTTATTCACCGTATTTAAAATTTTAAAGGACCAAAATGATATTTTTATTTTTTTGATTCCAAATTTGCCTCTGTAGCTTTTTGTCGAGAATTGTTCTTAAAAGAAATGCAACATTATATACATGATTGAATTCAAGAAAAGAGAGAATGATACGCAGGCTACTTATGCATTGGTGATTTCAAATCATAGAACACCAACTAACTCATAATTAACCACCTATCACCATCATCCACTATCACAATCTCCTATTTCTAATTCATTTATTAATTGAAATGGGGAAAATGCTAAGAAGTTTATGTGGCTATAGTTAAGGAAACAAATAAAAAAATTCTTTTTTTTGAGAAATTTTTTTTTCTTAGAATTTGTATAATAGTGTAAAAAATGTTCCTTTTAATATAAAATTTACTCTTTTTATATATACTTAACTAATGTCCATATACATTAGCACTTAGCATGACTCTTGACATTTTAAATAAAATAATAATAATCTACGTCAATAGTAGGGATAATCTGCTCAAGAGACTTATTTTTTTTAGCAAATTACTCAATAAACTTTTTTTAGATAAAGACTTAACAAACTTACATTTAATTTAAGATTTTCAGGTTTTGAACCTAGGGTTTTGAAACTTAATCTTCTCGAGTATAGTTCATTTAATATCAATCTCTCACAACTCGAATTATGTTTGAGACATTTTTAAATGAGAAGTGTTGTTTCTCACAAAAAACAACATTGTGATTTGTGAAACAATCACAAAGGTATAATGAGTATATTCAAGATCAAACCTATTAAAACAATATCTACCTTGTGGTTAGTCGATCATTATACATCTTAGATTATTTTTTTCGGGACAACTAATTTGTAATTTTGTTTTCGCTACATATAACAATTCTCTTCTTAAATATATTCATAAGATTAAGAAAAGCAAAAAAGACATTCATAAGATATTTGTTTAGGTTTACTATATTGGATTTATTGCACACAATAAAGAAGAATGAGCAAGGAAAAAAAGAAAGAAAACTAATAACAAGAAAAAGATTGGATTAAGTGTTGACATCAAAATACTTGAATTAATAATAATTGATCAAATGCCTAACGGTGGGCCGGTCAACCTATATGGTACATAGCATATCTCACACGAAAATGGTCAACATTTATGGAAATTATTGGTTTGTTGGATTAGGTTTAACATCACTTGATTGTTCCACAATAATGACAATAATAAATCATGTTTGTAATATAAATAGTTAAGCATTATTAATAACTTTATTCTCTATTCTCTAATTTCGTTTATTATTAAATTATCAAAGCAATCATGCATGGCATGGAATGATAGAAACCAAGGTGACTTCAAGTTGGTGTTCACTGCCAAAGGTTTAAAGGCAAGGATAAGAACGCAAGACAAGACAAAGGAACCATAGCTGGATACACTAAGTATGGACCCAAGTGCATAATTTTATACACTAATTGCCAATAACACAAACTGATTAAAAAAAAAGCCACTTTCAAATTGGAATTAACAAATTCTTAGATACCCCGAATGTATAGGTATAAGCATCACATCTTAAGCATTCATTCTCTTATCTAACACTGTTTTATAACTTGCTTTTCTATTATAATTATGAATAAATAACAAAAACATATATTAACTTGCTTTTAGTACTAGTGTTTGTTATCTAATGATAATGATTAATGACAACTATCTTTGTACGAACCAGCTAAGTATATCATACATCTCTTTGTATATACGTCTCTTTAAAGTATATATCATACATCTATACTTGCTTTAGGGAATGAACTACCATATATGACCACTTACCCTACAATTGGTTCAACGGAAGGGAGGGGAGATGAGAGATTTTAATGGAGGGAAGGGGAAGGAAGGGGAGAAGATGAGAGATATTTTAATTAATTATATGTTTGGTTCAAAAGAGGAAAGGGAAGGGGAGAAGAGGGATTTAAATTAAAAATGTGTTTGGCTAACAAAGAGAGGGGAGAAATTTTAATTAAAGCTAATTTACCTTTTTGCCCTAAAGATATAATAAAACTTCTAATCGTAAAACAATCTCATGATTTTAAACTATTCACTTCACAAAAAATTAAGCCGGAGCAATAAATGAGTTTATGAGGGATTTTGCTCTCATCCCTTTGCCCCCTCTCCTCTCCTAAAAATTGAACCAAACACAAAAAGTTTAAAATATCCCCCCAAAAAAAATCTTGAACCAAATGGTTCGAATCCCAAACTGAGAAGATTTAGGAACACCATTGATGACTAAAAGGGACGAATTTCAAATCTTACATGAGATGATGATAAGCAACACTTTACTCAATACTCCCTCTGTCCTAAAATATTAAGCAAAAATGGGTCAACATAAGTTGATGTATTTGGTTGGACTAAATGCATCAACTTATGTTGACCCATTTTTACTTAATATTTTGGGATGGAGGGAGTAATAATTTATCTCTTCTTCAATTTTTATATGTTAAAAAAAGCTCAATTATTTAATATAACAAAGATGAAAGAGCAAATGGCTTTAAGATAAGAATAGTATACTTTTTTTATTAAATGGGAAAATAGTGTCTATTACCATTGGGAAGCAATTGTCAAGAAATATATAATTTTCTTAAAATACACATACCTTAAAAAAATTAAGAGTGTATTTGAATGAAATGATTAAAAATTCAATAGAATTTATAGTTTTAAGCAATTCAAATATTTCAATTGAAATTTCCTTTATTTTATTTTTTATCAATTGAAATACCCTTTATTTATATATATTTCATTTGGAAAGAGTAATTGCTTATTTAAAGTATTTTTATAAAATTTAAAAGTTTTTGTGTAAAAATATGTATATCCCTCCTCATTGTAAAATGTGTCTTAAAATCTCTTTTACTAATTATATAATTTTTCATCCTCTAACTTTTTTTTACATGTGGTGCTATCGTCTCAATGATGATGTACAATCTGCTACTCCATTTTGGTCTAAACCACAAGTAGATTGGATCAAATGTAATATTGATTGTGCCCTTTTCAAAGCCGAAGGAAAATTTGGTGTTGACATTTGTTTTCGAGACAACCTTGGACATCTTATCCAAGGCAACTCTATGGTCTTTCTTTATGTTACAACCGCACCTAAGTGTGAAGCTACCGCTCTACAACAAGCCCTCCAAATTGCTCTTGACCTTGGCCTAAATCAGGTAGTATTCGAAAGTGATTGTCAACTAGTTATGAATGCAGTCCTTAATAATAGCTCCTATATGAATGAACTATGAAGTTTACTCTCTAATTGTAGGACTTTGCTTTTATCTAATGCTAGTTATGTTCTAGCTTATATTAAGAGACTAGTTAATATAGTTGATCATAACCTTCCTTAGGCGTCTATATTACATGCTAGTCTCAATATTTTCTTTCATCCTCCCGATTGTATTGACTCTAATATTTTGGATGAAATAAAATGAGTTACCTTTCCAAAAAAAACTTTTTTTACAAAAAAAAAATGAACGAACCACAATTTATTTTTTGAAAAAAAAATTACTTTTGGTGGACCATGGATCTTTCTTTATTTCGTGGAGTCACTTCACTTTAATGGTACTCGAGCATAGATACATTCATGATGACAAATCATGCTTCTTTAGGCAATTTCCGGCCAAAGAGAAAGACATACATGTCTATGGGGACAGGACAAGGACATGCATCAACCAAGCAACAATGTGGAGTCAGTTAAAAATCATATCATCAACAACAAGATACACGTACATACATAGTGAACTATATTTTGCAGAAAGGTAAAAAATTTAGCTTTACGTATCAGGCAAATGTCCATTGATCATTTTCTTTTGGGTCCATGTAATAAGAGAAAGATTGTCTTATACTTTATTTTAAAAGATTGAGTAATTATTGCATTAATAAGAAATTGAACCAACTATAACACAGTTGTACATTTTCTGTACAGGTAGGGATGTGTGGGAAAACTGAAAGAAATTGAGCTAGTTGGAATCATAGGTCGACAAGATCAATGGAAATGAGAAAATTATGGAAGGCTTATGGAGTTTGACATGTCATTATTGGCATTATTGTGAAAGAGTATTATGCTCAATTAAATTTTCGTGCGGATTAGTTCAATCTTTCGATAGAAAAACAAAATTTAAAATAGGATTTTGCTAGAAGACATCTTTTATGAAAGTGTCTTTTAACAAGTTATTCTATGAGCATTTGTTAAAAGAAAACAACTAATTTTTATGAAGGTGTCTTTTAACAAATTTATAATTAAAAAGTGAAAATCACACCTTGAGGTGTGGGTTGCTAAAAAACACCTTCATAGGTGACTTCTAACAAAACCCTTTAAAATAATGTCTTATATTTCATATTGAAGATAAATCAGTTCTCTATTATATTGAGATAAAGATTAATTTATTTCTAGTATAAAAATGTTATGAACTATTTTGGATTTTGATTTTTAACGGTTATTAAGTTGATTTGCACAGAAAATATGAAGCCCTAAAATAAATCTCCACTTATTACGAAAAGAAAGCATAATTGATATTTGATTATAATTTATACTCCCACGAATGGATAATCTCAATTCTAAAAGTAGTGTTTTTCTCTCTCAACTTTTTAGAGTTTTGCAACATTCTCTTGGTTTTGAACCTCTAATTCTTGTAGAAATATCACTTTAGAAATATGAAGTTCGGTGGTGACATAAGTACAAACGAAAAATATTTACTGCACAATCATCCATTACATGAAACTAATTATAGGGATGTCAATGAGGATTTATCACTGTGAATCCCTGCGAGGAAATCTCCATTGAGAATTCCTTGTTTGGGGCTCCAAAGTTAGGAAATTTCCCCCACAAGAACGGGGATGGGGAGGAATGTTCCACGTGAGCACTTCGAAGATGGAGACCTGGGAAGTACCTCTGCCCTGCTGATTCCCCGACCTCAACTAAAATACTATAACATCATTTATTGTAGGTATAGTTTTAATTTTATAATTTGGTTTTTGGTCTTTTCATATGATTATTTTTTACTAAAGATATATAAACTTAGAACGGTTTTAAAAATAACTAAAATTATATATATTTTTAAAGGATTACGCTAACAAATGCTCTTAAGGATTCAAAAGATGAAATGATTTGAAAATCCTATATAAAAAAAGTTCATTTATAAGGTTTCAATGTATTGAATATACAATTATCTTAATAAAAAGTTCCGTCCTTATAATTCTAAAATAAGTATCTTAAGAACACTTTTTAACATTTTTACTTAACTTTTGGTCAATTTATTGTGAGACCGAGACATTTAATGGGGATCCCAAGGAATCCATAGAAACGGGGATGAGAAAAATAATCCATCTGTCTCATATATATGGCTTTCAATTCATCATGATATATAAATTAATTTAGCCTACTTCATCGGCAGCCTGTTCCAATATTCGTTGCATTGTGTACCCCATTAATTGAATACTCGTAGGAAGAGTGAGTACCTATACCATGCATGAAGATCAAAACAAATATCTCCATAGCCTTTTCTACTTTACAACTTAATTGATATCGAAAGATAATGTTTGGATTCATGCAAAAAGAATTAATCGAATAATATATCCACTATCCTAAATTATAGGTGCATGTTTGCCGGTGCACCATGCTAATAAGATTACGTTGACCGGTGCCACCACTTTTTTTCCTTTTATGATTAACATTTAATTAAAGAGAGGAAAATGACTACTCAAATCCAGAAACAATAGTAGAGTCTTAACTCATATAATTAATAAAAATGAGTTCAATATAAAAAGGAATAATCTCTTTTATTTACCCAAATATTTGTCGTTCTTGCAAGAGTACGAGCAATCGTGTAATATTTGTTTGTCGTTTAACAAACTTTACTTTAAAGTTGGAATGTAAAGACAAAATGAGGAAGAATAAATAGAGTATACTAAAAAAGTGGAATTTTTGTATTAAGTTATGTGATACTGATGACTATTTTAACATGGCTTCAATGGAGATTTGAACTCGACATTCTCAGGTTGTAAAACTTATTAGCTCTTACCGGCAAGTATCATACAAATTCTCACTTACTTGCGTTCCTAGTATATATTTCTACTAGGCCATCTATTGAAATATTTCATATTTTTAGATTAAAAAATTGGAGAAAGAGATTATTTTTTATTTATTATTATTATTTTTAAAATGGAAACGAGAAATTTTTTTATTAACTAAAGTGACACTAATAAATATTTTGTAATCATTTTCGAAAGGTTACAAAATTAAATTTTTACCACCGAACTCACGTTTAAAAACACATGTGTATTATTTCAGACGTAAGATAGGGATATTAATTAGGCAAATTCTATGGTACACCCAAAGGTTTGAATGTATTGGTACACCAAATCATTAAATTAATAGTTAAATGTGTAATTTTTTGAAGAGAAAAATTATTTTTTATCGCCTATAATTATAATAATTAAATCTTATTTATCAAAAACGTCGACGAAATAAAATTTAATTTTTCTGAATTTTTAGTACTCATAATAAAGAATTTTGATTATTTTTTACAATAAAATGTAAAAAAAATTACTATGATTTTTATAAACAATGAAATAATGTTTTTTTCTTATGAAATGATATTTTCTAAAATACAAATAGCTCTTTAATTCATAAAAATGATGATTAATTTATAGATTTTTTAAAGTAAGAGTACCAGTACACCATAATTTGCGGGTGTACCGTAGAAGTTCCCAATTAATTAACAACAATTTATCTAATATGGCTTGTCAAATATATTATCATCTTGAGAAATCTTCTTAAAAACTTTTTAGAGCACCCACATTTATACCATCCATATAGGTGGTATAAATGGGTCCCACTGAATACATTATATTATTTTACACTTTCTAATTATTTAAACCACTAAATTACATTTTCTAAATATCCATATCATTTATCCAAATTTATAATTTAAAATCATATTCTAATTTTATATTATTTTTTACATCAAAAAGTAGGAAAGAGAGGGTGGCAATGCATTACCACCCAACTTGTTGGACAAAGTGCAATATATGACACAATGTCATAAAATCTGCTAAGACACTCTAAAAAAGTGCCGATATTTATGCTCTTAGTAGTACCCCTTTCAAATCTTCAAATGTATTAATTATATATTTTTATCATAATATTTCTATTTGTAATTATTTAATCTCTTTATTTGTAACCAACAATTAAACAATGAACATTGTTTATGTTATTGGAAGGATATATCTATCCTCTCTCATTATTATTGCAGAAATAATTGCTCGTCATTTTACAGGAACATACTGACAAAAAATAATATTCACACGTTTGTTAGTATATATTACTAGTAATTACTGTACTAGTAATATATTCCTTGACCCATAGAGTTTCTTAAAATGACTTTGTAGACAAAAAAAATGTGAAGTTTCTTTTCGTGGCTTGTGAGAATACTCTAATGATCTTGTGGAACAAGACAAGACAACAATCTATATGTACAGTACAGAGGTAAATTTCAACAAAGTAAAATTACCTAGGATTCTGTTGGTGGATGAGAACACACTGTCCCAGCATGTGTTGGAAGAAAGAGAGAGATGGAAATTGGAAGTAGGTACTACGTACGTACTAAGGACTGGAGGCAATGTCATGCATGCATTTGGTGAAGGACACAATACGGTGTTAGGTCAATAAACGGATGATGTAAATTGTTTTTCACTTGGATCGCCATCAATTGTGTAACTTTAAAAATGGTTAGAAAAAATTCCAATGTTTATAATGATGTAACGATTGTGGTTGATTACCGATGTAAAAATAAGAGGAAAAACGTCACATCTCCACCAAAATCTTAAAACATTAGATATTTGAATCGTCTTTATTTATATCTAACGTTCTATACTTTTATTTGTGACATGAGACTTAAACACTTACATTTGAACCCAACATAGACGAATTAAATCATTTTATTAATGTCATATAAATGTTATGATGAACTTGATCTTAACAAATACTTCCTCGACCCTCGTTCATTTTTAGTTGCATTCTTAAATTATTTAATTTTCATAAGTTATTTTACTTTGTGCTCGAGTCCTGACCTCTTTAGTTAATTAAGTTTTTTAAAAGTCTTATGCTTATTTATCTAAAATAAAAAGGCAATTCTGACTTAGCCTCCTATGCTAAAAGTAGGTTCGATGTAGACTCATGTTAGTCAGCCATATCTATTTTACCCCTGCACATGAGTGTCTTTCCGAAATCCAAATTGTGTGACTACACGACTGTTAACCACACTAGGACGATCCATATTTTAAGCACAAACTATAGATTTTCTTTTTATAAATAATCCAAATTTATAATTTACTTCGTTCGATTAAGATCAGACAGTTCAAATATGTTTATTGCATGTAGTCAATAATATATACTTAATCTATATCCGTCTTTACTCTAGTTATTTATAAATGTTCCCGGAGTCGGGTCTCATTGGTCCACCCTCAATCAAATGTATTTGATTTTGCAATATTTTTCTTAACAAACACAAAAAAGAAATGGTGGTCCTGCATGAAATATATATATTATTGTGGTCATTTTCTTATAGATTATTATGGTCAAAGTGCACACTCTACCGACAGAAGAATCGAAAACAGCTAGCAAGTAATAGAAATTGGTGAGTTGGGTTTATATTGCTGCTGTTGGAAACTGAAGGTTTCATATTCAAAAGATGGCGTCAGCAGTGATTTTGGTGTGCATTTTTCTTGTACAGTACAGATATTGTGACGTAACAAATAAAGATATTGGTTCTTTTGGTTGAGGACGGTGGTCAAATAGTCAGCATAGTTTTGGTTGTGGCTGTGGAATGTAGACTTAGTTAATTAATAGCATTTTGAATCAACCAAGGTCCACAATGCTGAACTGAAAAAAGAAAATAGACTCATTAGTCAACATGTACAAGTATAATATAGGAGTAAATGATTTACAGAAGTATAATAGTCAACTTCAAAAGCTTGGTCTATTGAGAATTTGAAACTCACAGATTTAAACTCGGTTGATGTTTTTGAAGAGAAGTAAATATAAATACATTTTTAAACGTTTTGAGTTTTATTAGGGCATCATATCTTCACGTTAAATTTTTCTTATAAGAAAAAGTAGTATATGGTTGTATTCTTGCTTGTGGTTTGGTTTGTTTAATGAATAAATTCTAATTTAGTTCCATACATATTTTTCTTTCTAATTTAGCTTTTTAATTAGGATACACCAACGTTATAAATCTTTTTTACATTTGGATTCAATCAAATCATATCATATAGATGTATTTCGATACACTAACATATATGATTCAATCAAATCACATCATATAGATGTATTTGGATACATTAACCTATAAAATTGACTCTCATTTATTTTGATTAGATTCACGTGGAGAAAAAAAATTTATATTGTCTGAACATAAACTCTTGGTATATAAAATTTTGTACAGCAAAACCTCCCTTGGTGATTCTTTTAACTCGTGTTGGAGGTGAAGAAAGCAGTTTTCTTTTTATTCTTCATTTAGCAACTTAGCAAGACTCAGTTGGAACTTGGAAGTTTCTTTTTCCATTTTTTTTCCTAGAAAATTGCTCTTCTCCCATCAAGTTTTGCTCACTCCTATACAAACTGATCAAAATGCAATGCTCCGTGTGAGTTAACTCACGTTCGGTAAGCTGAAGTACAATCTGTGTGAGTTAACTCACGCTGGGTTATAACCTACATGAGTTAAATCACGTGGGATAGTGAACGTGATTGACGTCACGTTGGGTTTAACATCTGCGTGACTTAACTCACGCGGGGTATTTTGGTCAGTTTATATGGGAGTGAAATGTTTTTTGTTGGGAGAAGAGCAATTTCTTTTTGTTATGCATATTCTCTTCTTAATTCACCTTCTATTACCAAGTTAGACGTGAATAGCTGGTCTAATCACAATAAATCACTCAATTCTATTTCGTTGATGACTGACTGCCAACAATAGGTAAATATAATATATAGTCAATTTTTAAATTTGTTGAAGTTTTTTTTCTTTTTTCTTTCCAGTATGGTTACATGTAATCCCTAAACTTTCTGTCTTCTACAATCCTAGATGTCTAATTTCTTACGCAGCAAGCAATGCACACCTGCTAAAACACCATTCTGGCGGACGAATATGAAGAAGGTTACCCAAAATACATCCAAACTAAGGATATGATGATTCAGCTCATTCAAGATATCATCCTAATCCTGCAACCAAATAATAAGGATAAACCAAGAAAATGAAATGAACCCGGATACAGAAACTACATTTTCAATACATATACGTTGTTGTACTCGGTCACTCACTGCATATTTTGGCATTATACTTTATTAATTTGGAAGGGTGCTCAAATGTCTGAAAGTCAGAAATACAGAAAGAAAGAATATATAATAACAGAATAAATAGAGTACGTTGTAACGTATGCAAAAAGATAATTCAAAAGGAAGAGTATGAGTATGCAATGGGGAGCCAATCAACTTCATTAAATTCTCAGGAACATAATTCAGCGAATTGCAATTAGGAGTGTACGTGTACATCAATTAGATATTTATTGAGCTAAACTACATCCAAATTGAAACCAAATAATAAGGATTGCATTTCAAAACCGAACCAGATGTCTTCCTGTTTGGTTATGTCAAACCAGTTTCCAAATTGTATTTAAAACCAGGTTTCTTCTTTTGATATTTTGTAAAAAAATTGTCCATGACAAAGCACGCTGAAAACAAACATTGGAATGACAATTTACCAAAAGTAATGTTCTGATGCACAGTCAGCTTGCCTTCAAGAAGAAAGAATATTTCAGTTTGCACCAATCTAATCAGTTGAGTCTTGTTCGTCAATTTTATCTTCTCAGTACTAAACTGAAAATTGTATCGGTCATTTCAGCGGTAAAACGACAACATATTGGTTCCAAATCCTTGTTACACCTATATATTTGTTCTTCCATCAACAGGTTCCATTGCTAGCTCTATTGAATTAAGGTATTATAAATTTAAAACATGTAATCTTTTACTTCACTGAAAATGTTTGCTAAACGTATTAAAGCATGATATGATATTATTGGTGAGCAAAATATCATGCAACACTTGACTTTTTTGTTTTTCTACAGCAATTGTTCGAAATCCTGACTGACTTTGGTTGAAATCCATAGAGAAATAAGCACAAACAGTTGCAAGGTGCTTTCAGTAACAGGTTTCAACAGCCAACTCGAGGAACTCCCATGTTCTATAAAACTACAAAAATGTAATTTATATTTGATCAGAAAAAGACACTTATGCAAACACATTAGTACATTGCTAGCAGTAACGTAATTGAATAGAATGAGAGAGCGAGAGATTAGTTACGTACTTTGGTAATGAATGAAAGAAGCAATAGGCGAAGAAGGAGAAAGCGGAGTATTTAACAATGGGGGAAACTTGGAGGTGCTACATTATGTGGAATCAAGAGGATTAAGAGGAAAAAGAGAAAGATGAGAAATGAGATAATAGAATGAATGAACGAATGGTTAAGTTGTACTGCAGAGAGGGGGCGGAGATTAAGTATTCGACGGTGCAGAATTGATACGCGGGTGATGAGAATGGGAAAGGTGGGATTTATAATTTTGCGACCAAGAGAGGATTGTGTGCTGGTAAGAAGTCCAAGATATCGTGGACCCAGGTGGAAACTGGGTCCGCGATTACTTGGAAGTATCCGAGCGTGGTTTTGGAGGGAGATGAGAGTGTTGGTGAGTTTTATTCGGTAGCTTTGACGAATAATTATCAGCAGGCGGATACGGGGACTAAGATGATACATAAAGGGAAGAATACAAAGAGTCGGATTATATCCAAGGGTATTTCTGCTGGACATTCAAGGAATTGTTATAGAGGACTTTTTCAGGTTCAGTCTAAGGCGGAGAATGCGAAAAACTCTCCGCAGTGTGATTCCATGCTTATTGGTGATAGTGCTGCTGCCAATACCTATCCTTACATTCAGGTAACATTTTTTTTTCTTCCTGTTTTGCTTTCAACTTTAGTTGATAATTTCATATTTACATTGTGTTAGTGATTTTCATTGTTACTTGTTAATGCTTTTAGTTAATACTTATGGTATACTGATTGATAAATTTAAAAGATGGCGATAAGGAAGCATGGGAATTTCAAAATATGTAGGCTGTATTTGTGCATACTTCATAGACACTTTGTATATATTTTCTAAGATTGGAGTTTCTATATGAATTTCATGTGTTATGTTTTATAGTTATATGTTTTGTTGTATCTTCTTACCTATGTCATTGTATTTGCATGTCGCGTTGTATTTGTGGTTTCTAGTTGAAAGGGGAGACAGATATAAAGGTTTGAACATTTATTTGACCAATTTGAAGTAATGGAAGAAATCCTCACAGTAATATTGATATAGAAAGTTAGTCTTGAATGTGTTTGATAAATTAACAAAATGAGTTTAACTAAAATAGTTCGAGTCATTTAACCCTGATTATATTAAGTTCCAAATCATACAGATGTTCATGCCTTTTATCAAGCATAACATGGTGAGAATGGCTATTGTTTAGACAACTATTGTGGCCAATTATATAGCTATGATTTAAGCACTATATTTTTTTTTTTTTTTTTGAAGTTCAAAGATTTCATTGATTAGAAACAGGAACTGGCCTGCTCATGGCCTACAACAGTAGTAGCAGCAGAAAAATTAACTTGGTTTGGAGGGGCATTCCCCAACCAAAACTTAGTACCAACTATCTTGGCTAAAGAAGCAAGATTATGAGCTTCACTATTTAGCTCTCTGTTCACATGTTTAACCATTACAAATGGGATTTTTTCTAATAATTTCCAAGGTTCAATAGATACCACAACACTGTTCTTGTTGACACAGTTAACTACTCCCAGCGCATCACTAATTACTTCCACACTTTGGATACCTTGAGCTGTTGCATATTGTAAGGCCCACCTGACTGCCATTGCTTCTGCCAGCATTGGATCAACATGAATATCCTTTAGTCTGCACGCACTGTGTATGACCATCCCCTCCTGGTTTTTTAGAACCATCCCCCAACCAGTTTGTCCATTAGGGAAACAACCTGCGTCAACCGACAGAGTATGTTGCATAACTTGATTTGTTTCTGCATTAATCCTGTTCCTGCAAACCTGTGTGGGTCTTAATTTTGCGGTTGCTGCAACATGTACCTGCACAACCTGCACTGCAGACTGAGCCAAACAGATTGGGTCTGTTGGAGTACCATTAAACACATCCTGATTCCTAACATACCAGACTTTTCACAGAATTGTACTAAAAATTGTGAGCCTCGAACATCATTACAGTTCAGCCACTCTAGGATCCAGCAGTTTAGATCAACATTCATAGGGGGTTCTATGGTTGTTCTGTTGCACTAAATTAGTACTTTTTCAACTAATACACGTGGTCTAGATCAAATTATTGGCGGAAGAACACTAGAAATTGTTGGTGTATCCTGCAACTATTTGATATTAGGTTTTAGGCCTGATTTACATGACCCCATTTTCTATATTGATTGAACACAACTTTGGTGTGTGTATACATATAGCTTGAAGAAGTGTGTCTTTTATTTTGTTTACAGGAGGCTAAAACTCTTACAGTGTTTGGTTGAGACAAAAAATAGTTCATTGTTGATATGGATTTAGTTCTTTGTTTATTTGATAGCATTATTGTGCACAGTTTCCATACCCAAGTTAACTCCTACTACTTCCTATTTGTTTCCTTCTTATTTTCACCCTTTTTTCTATTCTGTAATGTCAAGAAACTTGCCTCAAGACTTCTGCTCATGAAATTGCAATTGTTTTCTAGGTGAAAAATCCAACAGCAAGAATTGAGCATGAGGCTAGTACGTCGAAAATTGGTGAAGATCAGTTATTTTACTTTCAACAGAGAGGAATAGAGTATGAAAAAGCAATGGCTGCTATGATCTCTGGATTTTGCCGTGATGTCTTCAATGAACTTCCCGATGAATTTGGCTCCGAGGTGAACCAACTCATGAGCTTGAAACTTGAAGGGTCAGTCGGATAAACAGCTTGTTAGGCATCATTATTTTGAATTAGCTCAAGCCATTGGTTCTTAAAATTGTGGAAGTTCTCAGAGGTAGTGTATCTGGAAAGATGTGTACATGATGTATATGATCTTTATAATTTTGTCTGAAACATATATAGATTTTGTCTGGAACCATGCCATAAAGAATCCATGACAATATGTTTATAAGTGATAGGCAGGCCACCCTTTAAAAGCCGGTTTTGTAAGGGTTGAGTTAAGCCCAACCCAAATTTTAAGATATATGATGTTGATTAGCTCTTTTGATTTCTGTTCATTTATTCTCTTTGTTCTTCTAACAACCTGAGTAATCCGTTACAAATTATGACCTTCATATTTGAATCCTTACAAAACTATATCCTAGGTTTAGTCTCTTTATTTTCTGTGGTTGTTGAATGTATTCTGAAGTATGACTGCCACTTATTATTAAACTCCAACCACGGCTGTAAAAGCATTGATTATCTGCTTGTATCCTTCTTTCTCAATATTCAGATCTTAAACTAATTACATTCACCTGGCAAAACTTGTACATGTGTGCTTGATTTGCATTCCAAGTTACATTGATACTGTGAAAAGACCCTATTAAATCTGGCATTGTTTCAATGATTTGTATGCATAAAATTCTCCCTCCTTGCACACAAGCCATGAACTCTTCAACTCTGAAAGGTCTAGCCATTGGACTATAACTTAAGTTGAGCCACTGACTGTGTTTTTCTATTGGGTACTGGTAGATCTTGAAACTGATTTATGTAGTGCTTTTCTTGTGTATGGACTGTGATTGTAGTTAAGTGATGCAAGTTTTTCGATCGAGGATAAAACCACATACACCGCCATTTTGGTTGATGGTACTTCCATTTTCCTGAACAAAGATTGTTAGAATTTTGTGTTCCTATCTTGTGAATGCATTGGCCTTTCCTCAAGTAGTCAAAATCTCATATATTCATCTATATTTATCTTCTTTCTAGTACGCACTGCAGCTCCCAATATTGGCTTCCCAGATAATAATTCATGGTAATTGCAAATTAGGCAGTTATTGTTTTCCCGTTTGTTTAAGATTTAAAATAAATTATTTTGATGTTTTGGTAATGTTTGAGTGTAAGTTTTTTCAAAAATTATTTTTATGATGAAAATAACAAGCTATTTTTATTAGCTTTTGAAGAAAATCATTTTTAATAGAAGAGAGGAAAAATCTTAGTTTATGATTGAAAACCATTTTTTCAATCATATTGATGAAAAACTAAATTATTTATATCAAAACCACTTTTATTTTATTTCATAAGAAACAAATTCATATAAATATAAAACCCCTATCTAATAAATGATAACCTCAAATTGGAAAAAGAAAATGGTCGATGTAATTTAAGAGTGCCGGTCCTAATGTTTTCACCGATAAATTCCCAAATAATATTGGTTTTATGAATCTCAAGGTAGGTTCAATTTCTCCAATGCCAATTTTGGTGGGTTAGTCCATAGAGTTTCACTTTGGCTTTAAATGGGGTCCTCCACTTGTGAACGGTGGGTGGGACTAAACCCCTTGGATTAGTCGGTCCTTCAGTCTTATACCAAGTTTTCAAAAAAATATTGGTTATGAGTGCCTACTGTAAGAATGCCAACTAGTAATCGAAGTTCGTTTTGGCATTTGTTTTAAGCATGTCAACTAGTAAAGAATCCATGGAAGATTGTTTCAATGTGGAGAAAAAATAATGAGAAACAAAGGCATGAAATTACATTGCTTGTCACTAGAGAAAAACTTCTCTTAGAATAGATAGATCAATGTGCCAATGATTGCAATGTTTTCATAATACAATAAGTCACAACTAGGCAAGCACCTGAGATCAGTTTGTGTTGTTACATATCACATTTTCACAAATGAAATGTTTCATTTCTTGATGGTTACCAGCAGTCACAACAACAAATGTTGTTTCCTTTGCAACAATATGGTGCATGGAAAAGCTTTACACAAGGGAAGGAATGCACAACTTGAAACACAGTATATATACATTTATTTATAAACAACAAGAAAAATAAAATCTGTGCATTTACATCCCCCACAATTGGAATGGCAATAGAAGAGTCTTCAGAGAACGAATCCATGATTGTTCCTGTAGATGATAGAACTGAATCACTTTACTACTAAGACTAATGTATACAAAGACTGTGTGTGATTCATTGATAAAATTTCATCCCCAATGAAATCCATAGAATTCTAAAGTGACATTATACACCTGTAAGTGACATTGATAAGCAGGATTTGGGCGCAGAACCAAAAAAATTGCTTATACAGCCAAGATACCGGCTAAAACACCATTTCAGCTCATTCAAGATATCACCCTAATCCTACAAACAAATAATAAGGATAGACCAAGTAAACGAAAGGAACCCAAATACAGAAACCATATTATCAATAAATTGTACACATTGCATCATTTTCCATTATACTTTACTTTGAAAGGGTGCTCAAATATCTAAAAAATAGAGTAAGTTGTAATGTATGCCCAAAAAGTATCCAGAAGGAAAAGTATGGGTATGCAATGGGGAACCAATCAACTTCATTAAATTCTTTTCATCAGATCATATATGCTCTTCACTCACAGAATCTCAGGAATAAAATTCAGCAAATTGAAATTAGGGGTGTTTATGTACATAAATGGGATGTTAATTGAATCAAACTGTATTCAAATTGAAAACAAAGGATTGCATTTCAAAACCAAACCAGGTGTCTTCCAAAAACTGGTTTTGTTTTGTCATACCAGTTTTCAACCGGATTTAAAACCATGTTCCTTCTCTGATATTTTGTAAAACATTGACGGACAGTTTAGCTTTTGGCATCAATAAAGTTCTGATGCACAGTCAGCTTGCCTTCAAGAAACAAGAATATTTCTATTTGAAATCAATCTAATCAATTGAGTCTTGTTCTTCAATCTAATCTAGCCAGTACAGGATTGAAAATTTGTTGGTCATTTCAGCAGTATAACAAAACAATCTTGGTTATGAATTACTTGTTACACCTATTTCTTAGCTTTTCTTTATAAGTTTAAAATAAGTAATTTTTTATTTTACTGTAAATGTTTGCTAAACATATTAAAGCATGATATGATATTGGTAAGCAATATATCAAGCAACACTTCACATTTTTGTTTTTCTAGAGCAATTGTTCCAAATCCTCTGACACACCTGCTATCTCAGCACATACCTGATATCTCAAGAAGGTTCAAGCACATGCTTGAGAATCTCTGTCACCATTTTTATGATATCTTCTTCTTTACACGAGGCCGCAAAATTTACTGACAACAAAATCCCTTTGTCGGTTACTTGGTATGTGAAGTTTATTCATATGGTTGTATGAATAGGATTATAGAAAATTAAACCTGAAAACACTATATATGAATCTAGATTCACTTTCTTACCCCATGCAAGAACTGGGAACTCCCATTTCTGTTTAGGGACTGTCATTACATATGACACAACCTGCAAAAGTATACCACAGTTTTCCAAAATTAAAAGCTTATATGACATTATTTGGTATACGGAAATAGCTAAGGAATTAACAAATTACCAAGATTGATGCAGCAAGGGAGCGAGGCGACTTATAAAGAAACGTTGTCTCCTCCTTTTCATAGAGAAGATCCATGATTTCCATGCAAGCTTCAAAGTTAATCAATTCACCAACTTTTGCCACTCCCCTGAGCTCAACCATTCGAAAGAGGGAATCATTCATTCATGTAAGAAACTCAACTTCAAATAGCAAAATTAAAAACATCTCCATCTTAAGAATATGACTCAAGCTCACTTGATTTGAATCCAAAGCTGTTCAAGGATTGAAAAGACAATATTTGTTGTCCCAATCTCAAAGTTCAGCACCTGAGAAAAAGTCAAATGATGTCAAAATCTGATGATACCTCGGCTGAGTCCACAACTTCAATTTATACCTGCATGAAGAGTACCTCCTGCAAATGAAGAACTTAAAATTTGAGAGAAATACAAAATAAAAAGCCTCATGTTATATCAAAATTAAAAGCAAAAAGAATAACAGTATATAGTTTTATACCTTTGAAATATTATGTATCTTATGGTGAATCCCCATTTAAATTTAGTTAAAAAATATCTAAAAGAAACAATTATATCCTAGTGCGTGGAGAGGGACCAAAAACACATTATTTTCATTGGATATTATACACTAAAGAGTAAAAACAGTGAGTTAAGATCCTCTCCATTTGTTCCATTACCAAAGTTTTAGTGCATAAATATTCAACTAATGTCTCCGATTTTAGAAATATGTTCATTTATATCATATTTATTTTGTTCAAAGCTATAGTAAATGACATTTCAATTTTATTTAGCAAATGGAGATATCCCAACTCAAAAGCAATAACACATGTATCCAACCATATCTCATCACGTCGTCGCTTTCTGATTTTACTTGTTACAATATGTTCAAAAATATACATACACAATGCATAGTCATTAAACTCAAACTAAAAACGAAAAAAATTTAAATGAAGTAATAAAACAATAACAATAATATCTTTCATGAAATAAAAACATAATCAACTCACTGCTTCTAGAAAATTCCGATTTGTGAAGTGTTGTTCCTTGATTGATTTATCTGCCAAAGACTTTAAAGTTGCAACAGAGAGTGGTTTCGAATCATGTATCTGCGAACAAATTTCAACAACACAATCACATTCACAAATGGCAGTAAATTGAAAAACACAAGCACAAGCGTGAAATGAGAATGTGAAAATAGAAAGCCTGACTGACTTTGGTTGAAATCCATAGAGAAATAAGCACAAACAGCTGCAAGGTGCTTTCAGTAACAGGTTTCAGTAGCCAGTTCGACGAACTCCCACGTTCTATAAAACTACAAAAATGTAATTTATATTTATATTTGATCAACTTATGCGAACACACGATTGCAAGTAAAATAATAGAGTGAGAGATTGCTTACGTTGGTAACGAAGGAAAGAAGCGATCGGCGAAGAAGGAGAATGCGGAGTACTTGACAATGGGGGAAACTCGGAGGTGCTACATTACATGGAATAGAAGCAAGAGGATTATGAGAAGAAAGGTGAAAAAGTAAGATGAGAAATGATATGATAGAAGAATGGTACTTGAGCAGATTTGATGAAGAATTCGACTGTATTGAGGCGCTGATGCGAAGAAGATTCTACCATTGCATTGCAGCTCAGAATCTTAAGTTACAAACACTTCCTTCGCTACCTGCGCCTTATGGCATGCGTGCGTATGCAAATGTCTTAATGCCTTTTATAGTCCCAGGGTAAGAGAGGGTATCTGATGGGGTTGCCCGTTTGTAGAACTACTAAGGTAAGAGAGGGTATGTGATGAATTTCTAAAATTCATAGACAAAATTGGAGCCTCTAGATGACAATTTAGGAATATCAATTCTTTTATGTTTCAATTACCTCTGAGAAAGTAAGGTCTAATTATAATACTATGTACGTAGGCATATTGAACCTTGTAGGATTGATGACCCTACACCCTTTAGAGCGCATATAACCTTAGTGTGATCAACATGTGAAGCTCAGCAGCTGGAGGGACATACTACCCCACAAACTCATCTCTTAAATAAAACCATTATCTCATAACTGAATAATTACTTGTCTTTTATTCAAACAAGAAAATAGAGGAGATTCGAACAATCATAATTGTAACTAAAACTCTACAATCAAACCAAGTTAATAAATCACTACTACTTTGTGCAATCAAATTAAACTTGCAAACTCCTCCCAATTTAATGCTTTTATTTATTTATTCGCCTTTTATTTTTTGTTTTAATAAATAACGTTAGTTGTCAAATTGAAAGGATAAAATTCATATGGAAACGATCTTACTTACTACTTTATTAATTGAAAACGGTTTGTTACATTTGTCAAATTTAATCTTGAAGTTTTTGACGTCGTTGTTGGATATTATTGATATTTTCGACAAGTAAATTGTTTTATTTCATTATTGATTTTCTCGTATTTGTTTAGATATTGTTTATGTAAAAATCTCTCATAAAGTGATTAAATAAAACAAATGAATATGAATCATATCAACAAAAAGTAGAGTAGGTTGTTAGATTTTCATCCTTCAGTGTATTTTGGTTGATGATTTGTTTGAATACTCGCCCGTTCATTTTTATTGTTGATATTTTTGTAGTAAAAAAAATTCAAAAAAATTAGTTCATGTTCGTCGTTTTCAAACTATAAAAATTGGAATTTTAGAACTATATGAAATCTTCATGACATCATCTAATAACACCTTATTCTCCTTCAATAATAACTAATATCTGCAATTGAGTGAAATTATCATTTTTTTTTCCTCTTCAATTTATCGTCCTTTCTTTATTTGTATGAATTGTTCAAATACGATATAAAACATGCAAATTGCTAATTTCAAAATATATATCAACAATTGTCTTAATTGTTTGAAGTTTTGTATACATGATCATCATCATATAAGATGGTTCAACTGTCGTATTGATTTAATTCGTCTTTTACAAAGAGTTATTGAAAACGGAAGTATGAGCTTGACACTTGTGTCAACATATACTTGGATCTTTTAAATGACATGCATATGATGGAGAATTTAATAAGCAAATTGCAACTAGTAACACCAATGGGAATGGTGTTAGTGATATTAGAGAAATTCTAATTGAATATACGAATCTAGATCCGCATAAGATGGGGTTGGAGCACCGGCCATATTTTTGCTAATAGAGGGGTTGGAGCAACTTATATTTATGCAAAACTTTATAGTACAGACATATGCTTCTTTAATTTACTATTTTTTCATAGAAAAACTGCACGCCACAACTACAGTATCGGTCAAAAATTCATACATAAACTTATTTATTCTCACTAGTTGCATTATTAAAATTATATTTCTAAGAAAAAAATTAACAATTGCTTCATATCATTGAATGAAAACAATACACACAAAACACACACCCAAACTTATTTATTCTCACAAGTTGCATTTCTAAAATCATATTTATTGGGAAATTTTAACTTCATATCCTTGAACAATATATGCATGTGGTTAACAATTTTTTGGAAGTATAGTAATAACCAACTTGCTCAATAATTGGCTTATAATTCATCGACTTTCATTTTTTTAATGCATATTTTTGTTTTTTCATGTTTTAATATCATATAGTTGGAATCATCCACAAATGCTAATGGTTATAGTTTATAGAAGAGGGAAAAAAAACTTGTTAGTTGCAAAGATCGAATTCTAAACCTCTTTCTTAACACTTCTTTGAACGTCCTAATCCATACCAAGATACCTTTGCAATTGCTACGTATAATTGACTTTCATATCAGAAATATTTATAGAAAAGTTTTCTTTGTTAAATTGAAAAGCTTTAAACATATATTTAATTTTCATGATCACTAACATATATATTTGAAGATTCAGCTTCAAACACAATTAACTAATTTAAGATTAATGAATTTTTTTTAATGTACAATTAATCTTCTATCATGCACATAACTATATATCAACATCAACAACCAACTTCAATGCTTCACTTGGCTAAAAATACTAACCATAAAAAAAAAAAAAAAAAGTTTATTAGGGAGATATCTCTCACCTTACAAGATATTTTTGTGAAGTTGAGTTAGTTTAATCAAAATTCTAAGAAGACATCGAAGTATATATCTTATATGATATGAATTTTTTTTTGCGAAACTTAAAAAAAAATTGGAGTATATTGTTCAGTGTTTTGGGAAGTTGAATTAGGGCTATCCTAAATTTGAACGCATATGTCATATGCTAGAAGTTTCACAATTTCCTTTGGATTTCCTTCTTTTAATTATTTTTATATATAATTATGTATAAAACTAAACACATGTTATGTATAATTATGTATATATGACATATAAAACCATTAATATTTACAACCGGAAACTTGATTGTTTTTTACATACAAACTCATTAGTAGGGGAAATTTCAAAGACATTTTTAATTTGTTCAAATCTCTCTGAAAGAAACAGGCTAGGGAAGCTTTTCAATGCTGATGAAACCTTGACTTCTGCTGTAAACAATGCCTTGACAGGTCTATGATCTGATAATTTTGATTCACTTCTAGCATACTCAATTTGTTTTAAACCATTGCCTAACCATATAACTCTGTCACACCTAAAATGAAAGGAAAAAAAAAAAAACTTAGTTATTTTAAAACATCATGTATCATTAATGTTTATATATTAATTAATATGATATGTTTCTTATACCATGCTGGTGATCTCTTCTTTGCTGCCTTTTTCATTCCATGATAACAACATCCATAGTACTCATCTGAATTTAAAAAATACTTGTAGGTTGGAGCAAATTTAATTGCTCCTTCATGCCAACCTCTTAACATTTGTCCACTCTCTAGCTCCATCTTTAGCTTCAATTTCATTCACTCTTGAGTTAGCACAATATACAAAAAATATTCCAAGTCTTTAATTTCTACTATAAATCTACTAAGAATGGTATCAATATATTCTTTATACTAGGACTTGCCTAGTAAAAAAAATGTTGACTTTTCTCGAAAATACTTAAATGGTCACAAGTATTTGGACACTATTTGTACACACTCATATATTTGAAAAAACAAATAGAAAGAGAAATAATACAATAACAATATGTATTTTAAATTAATTGAATGATATGTATTTTTGCGTCTGCGTCTGTGTGTTCAAATAGTGTGTCAATAGGTTTGTGACTATGTAAGATTTCCTTGACTTTTCTATGTGTAATTTTTAATATTGTATTTAAAAAAATGTATTACTGATGTTCCTCTATGTGTTTACACACACATATATAATGGAAAATACTAACAACTACCTTTAGGGCACTTGATAAGAAGTTTAATTTAAAGTAACAACTTTATTTTAAAAATTATGTATTTAACTTATTGAAAGATTAAAAAGCAACTTATTCTACATGAAATTTAACACTTATTTTATTTTTTTAATCTTTAACAAGTGCGCACTTGTTAACATAAAATATAATATAAGCATGATATATAGACATACCTGATCATTTTCTAATAGGGAATCCCAGTCTCTTTTTTCAACAAGCAAGCGTGTGGTTTCTTCTGGTAGAGAGATTCTGTAATTTAAATCTCCAAGCAATATTACATGACTGCATAAAACATGTCAACATTAATTTATTGATTATAATAGTTCAACATGTACGTAGAAAAAATGCAATATGTATGTCAAAGTAAATTTAGGTTATAATAATACAACATGTATGTCAAAAAAATCAACATGTTTGCTAAAGTTAATTTAAGCATAAGTCGGCAGAAAGTTAGTTCACTTTTATTATTCAGTAATTAAAATAGGTCAAATATCATTTTAACTTTTTTATACTTTAGCTTGTTTTAATCTATTTGGTAGTTTATGCAACTTTTTTGTTGGTAAATTAATATCTCTCTGTCCCACTATAGTAGTACAACAATTTCATTACTATAAAGTTGATTAATTTACTAATGATAGTATAGTTTAATTTTGGCGGCCTTCAATCTAGCAGGACAAATTCAAAGCTGGAAACTACCAATAATAATGCTTAAATTGAACAACTTATTTTTATTTTAACAGCAATAAAAATACAAGAAAAAACAAAAAAAATTATTCAATATTAATTAGCACTTTGTTTTCATGATTTGGTGGGAAAGGAACCTAATTATTAAAGAGAAACTAAAAACAAATCATTGAGGTTGATTGGTTGGACGGTTTCTAACAAATTAATTGTAATTAATTATTAGTAATATTACTTACTCATGATCAAGAATCTTTCTTGGTAAATTCAAAATAGTGCCTTTAGGAAAACTTGTCCTAGAAAATATTTCAGCAACATTAGAATTCCTATGCTTCTCATCTCCCTCTTTTCCTCCAGAAGCTAGATGACTGCACACAAAGCAGAAGCTTGTTTCATGTAATAGAAATCTCACAGATACAGAACCCTGCAATTTGTCAGAATTGTAAAAAGAGAAAAGTTAAACATAAAAATAAAAATACAAAAAATATCACCTTACCCTAGATCCTCTGTGCAGTCGATCCAACTAAATTTCAACATGTTGGATTTAGGTTGCAGCTAGATTCAACGGTTGAGATTCAGTTTGATAGATTTCAGAGGATCCAGGTTAAAAAATATTCCTAAGAATAACAATTCGAGCATACAAAAACATCAAAAAGGACCTTATGTGCTCGAATGCACAATAAGTCCAATCAAATCTCAATTTGATTGATTCAAGGTTGCAACTTGATCCTACAGTTGAGATTCAGTTGGACCGTCCGGCTTAGAGAATTAAGGTTAAAAAATGTTCCTAAAACAAAATAACAATTTTGACACGTTATCTTATGTTGTCTCTTCTACTTCACCTCCATCGTTGGAATAATCTAACAACTGAGATATAATACTCTATATAAGTTAGATTAATCTAATTGGACACTAATCAAGAAAGTTGATATTGACAGTGATGAGATTAGTGGTTAACAAATACATAATTATATAACTTGAAGTGATAATTAAAGTAAGATGAATTAAAAGTGGGGTTTGGTTAGGTCACCTTGTTGCCTAAGCAGCCCATGATGCCACATCCAACACATGAGACACATGGATGTCTAATGAAAGGACTAAGGTCACTTCTAATCCACACAGATATCAAAATACCAACCATTTGCTTGCTAATGATACAATGAAAATCTTGTGGGGCTGATTTACACTGCTGAGCTGGAATATTTCCTTGACAAATATTCTTCAAATCTTGCTCTATATTATCATCATCATCCCTTTCAATATCTTTGCAACAATAGTGATGTGTTCTCTTGTTCAAAGCATTTCTAATTAAAGAATTCCATTTTGTTGAAATCTTACTATCTTCTGATCCCAATACATTTGATGCATTTAGTGGCACAATTTCTTGAAACCTGGATTTTAAAAAATTTACAAATAATTAATTAATAAAGCATAAGAAATCTAACCCATATATATATGGACATGCATAATGAAAATAATCATCATTAAAAAATATAGCTACCGAAATTTAGAGACGAAGAAAAAAATATGAAATCCATCTCTAATTCCGTCGTAGAGTTGTCAAAGTTAGTGATAATTTTTTTTTCTGTACGTAATTTTTTGTCGTTTTTTCAACTTTTTCTTGTAGATATCATAAGAAGAATCTCAATTCATTTCCATTTTTCAATGTTTCTATTTCCATGCTAGAAAACCAAGAAATGAGTGCTGAAATTACCCAAATACATAGATATCAAAGGATTTGCTGCATGTCTCTAACAAATCCTCAATATTCAACCCTTCATCTGGTGCAATTCCACCTATGTTCCATGTACTAACAAAAACCCTTCAATAAATAAAAAAAATATATCAGATACTTAAAGAATAATTAAAATCCACAAAACCACTTCAACTTTTCTTCATATGCTGCACATGATATATCAAATAGATAAGAATATAAAATTATTGCATGATGATGATTTTTCTTCTTACTTGTACTTTTGTGTATCACCATGATCATTAATGGATTTGGTGCTTAGAGATAATTGATCATCATTATTGGTAGACAATAAAGGATCTGTATAACTTGGATAATCTGCTATGAAATTTCTGCTTCCAAGTCTCCTGTTTAGTATCTTATTAGCCACTAATGCAGGCCACATAACCTAAACAAATGATAAATATACAAACCCTTGGTAAGAAATTTATTTATTTTTTTTATCAAATTGGTAAGAAATTTAAATAGAAATGAAAGTGATGCTTACTTCTGCTAGTTTTCTAGTCATGATATGAAACAGTGGATATTAATAATGATTAATATAAAGTATTGAAGAGTATAAAATAGGAATGGATTGAAGATATCATGTTGAAGTAGAGGAACTTGAGAAGGAAGAAGACTTTTGATTTATGTAAAGAAGGTGTACAATTTCTACATTGGTGGTTAAATGTTGTAATATATAGAGAACCTTTGACATTGTGAGGGAAGAAAAGACATGGGTCTTGTAGAAAGAAGATTTGAAATTTTCTGTTTGTTAAGGAGTAGAATTTTTAAGGGTATCTTATTGTTTTTCATATTTAAATTGCTGAAAATGTGTGCAAGTGGAGTGTGGTCCTGCAATAAAAGAAAGGCAAATAGGAGACAATTGTTATTATTCTTTTTTATTTTTTTGAGGGAGACAATTGTTATTAGTTGTTAACTTCCATACTTTGCCAAGGATTATGCTGACATTGCGGCTAAATTCGTTTTGGGGATAAGGGAGGGGAATTTCTTTTGGCCCTGAGATATGGGACTATGGTCATAATAATACAGAATTTGATCGGAGGTAAATAATAATTGTTAAGATTGTAACTCAAATTCTCTTGAAGGATTTATATTAAATGAAGTTTATTTAAGCTAAATCAAAAGCATGAAAATCTCCTCTAAAAAATATGAAAATCTTTTTTCACAAAAAAAAAAAAAAAAACCAGATAGAGAGGAAATGTGTATGTATATATACACACACATACACAATTATATGCAATTGCAAATAAAATTACCATGACCTAAATTAAATGTCACTTTTCTCTTGAACATCCACATAAGTTTTATGCCGCATGCCAATTATTCACACAACACCTTTCAATTAAACATTGCATCACAACTTTTCTTATACCTTAACATGATTGCCTCATGGTATGTAAGGTGTATTGCTATTTGATTCTCCGTTTAAAATGAGACCTCTTTTAGAAAACTCAAACCTCATACCCTCAATGCTTTTTATTATATATATCTTCTGCATAATATAGATGATTTCTACATAAATGATTTATGATTCACCGATTGAAATCATTTGTAACGTAAAACAATAATTTTTTTCTTCTGGTTCTCTATCACTAGTACAAAAAACACTTGTTAAATGGGTGAAAATGACTTTTTAAATCGGTTCATGATCCGACTTATAGGTGGCCGATTTAAAAAAATGTCTTTGATTTCAGAGAGAGAGGCGGAGGGTACGTGTAATAAGGTTTCAGAGAGCTCGTGCTAAAAAGAAGGTTTCAGAGAGAGAAGAGATGAGAGAGATAAAGTTCTTTTATTTACATAAACGCCACCGTGTTTCTTTTATTTCTATTTTCATTTAATTAAAATACTTTTTAAATTTGGTTACCCCATTTAAAATTCTTTCAGCTTACAAAGCTTACCACCTTCTTAATTTTTAACTCAATGGATGACGGCCCATTTAAAATGCTTGAGTTAAAAAGTGTTTTTTCTACTAGTGTATTTTAATAAGTTGATTAATGATTCTACCGTCAATGTTGTTTTTCATTTATTTACCAGATTTGATAAATGTGATGTGCACACAAAAAACGAAGTTACAAACAGTCAGTCGCTCTAAACGAAAAAATAATAGTTCTGACTATAGTAATCTAACTACAATGACTAGAGTATATGATAATAGGTCATCATACGTTTACCAGTCATTTTCAGTAGGTTTTTCATCTATAATAGAAGAGTATTAGAACAATTGTTTATGATTTCAGGAATTTGTAATGTTTTCTATATTTGAGTCATGTAATTCTATTCTTCCTGAGACATAGCAATTTTAGGGTGTTTTGATGTAATTCACGAATAAATCATGCAAATCGGCAAAGTAAGACATTTGAAGACTTGTGAAGACTTTGGGAAGATCATAAATGAAGATTCAAGAGGCCTTAGAAGACATTACAAAGGGAGAAACTATGTTCTAAGGTCCCAAGACATCTTATATGGAAGCAAACACCCAAAAAAACAAAGAAACATGCATTTATACACCGGACTGCACTCACATGCGCCTCGAGCATGGACCATACGCCCTAAGCATGGCCATGCGCCTCAAGCATACCTCAGGCGCCCCAAGGGTGCATTTTCTACACTCTCATGCGCCTCAAGGATGGCCTGTGCACCCTGAGCATGAGCTAATTTAGGCCAACACTGATTCTTGCTACTTTGAAGTGGAAAAAGTCCGATTTTTTAGCCCAAATTCAGGTGGAACTTTCCCTATAAATACCAAGCCTTTCATTCATAATTTCTCATTCAGAACGAAGCGATTCGAGAAAAAGGCAAGCACTAGGGGCTTCAAGGAAGGAGTTTCTCTCCTCACTCCTAGTCTCTAAGGTATGTTTTATTTCTTTTGTAATTTATCTTTAGTTACCATGAGTAACTAAATTTTTTCAGGTTAGGGTTCTAAGATGAACCTCTATTTTGTTTGATGGATATTTTATTTAAAGCCTTTATTCAATTATTTTTCGAATCCTATTTAATTTTATTGTCGTGCGTAAGATTTGTCTCCTCTGAAACATAACCCTGGGATAGCAGTACTTAGAAAGGTGACATACCTAATATTAGTGAATACCTGCCCGAATCAGGAAGTAACCAGTACAACGAATTCGGTCATTAGAGAAACATGTGACTTTATGACTTAAATCAGCCCAGTAACTTCATTTTTCTTTCACCTTGGTAAGGTAGACGAGATAGGGTTGCCCGTTTGTAGAAATACCGAGAGAGAGTGTGTGTTGATGTCCTTCTAAGATTCATAGACGAGGGAACTTTTAGGACCATTGAAAACCTTTAGGACCATTGAAAATTTAGGAAGTCTAGTGTAAGTCTATGTTTCATGAGGGTTGCTATT
>Ga0315914_1001679_pt1 | contig 33537 bp, 16 predicted proteins | sample MpolenodulesMG_FD_203920 | JGI IMG/M metagenome (GOLD analysis project Ga0315914, IMG submission 203920) | Medicago polymorpha root nodule microbial communities from Los Angeles, California, United States - elongated nodules | ecosystem: Host-associated > Plants > Roots > Nodule | place: USA...
GTTTATATTGAGAGCATGAGTTTGTTGATTTCCAATGATCATGTAAACTTTAAGGTTGCATTTGATGCATCCTGAGGGACTTTACAAACAGAATCGCAAGGGATATAAAATTGAATCATAAAACTACCGTTGGTTCCTCTTCTTGTTTGTCGATTAGTGAACAATAAATTTTAGAATTCTATTTAATGCTTCACCTTTAGTTTTGTTTTTTTTAAAACCAAGCTTTGAACAAAATTCATTTTGTTCTATCCTTCATTTTTAAACAAATCTAATGTGCCCTAAATATTTTATTATCATTTCACCTGAAGTAAATTGTCAAGAATCACTGCCTGTTTTTCTTTTTTTCTTTTTGACCAAACCTGTTTCTCTTCTAAAACCAATGCTCCCGCTTGTTAAGAATCTTCTCCTGGTTGGCTTCTGGTACATTTATCTTAAATATATGTTTTAATCCTTTCAGGAACTGATGGAAAAATTGCTTGCCTGAGTGCAAATGTAGCCTGTAATCTCATTTTCAATGACATCTTGTTACATGCTGGAGGTGTAAATGTGAGCAAACAATTTCCTCCTATTCTGTGTAGTTGACATCTCATTAGTACCTTTTTTGTGACAGAGGCCTTACATGAAAGCTCATTGAGAATGAGGCATAGTTAAAGATATACAGTTCAAGCAATCTATTTGGAAAAAGAGATGCTAAAATACTGTATACCATGGAGAGTTCTAATTAATTGATATGCACTCCCAACACTAAGTACTCATTCTGATAATCAATCATTTTCCAAACCCAAAGTCTGTTTTGTACACACCTCATTTAACTCTTTCTCAGCTGAGGATATTTTAATCAGGAGATTTTTTTATTCAATTGGAATCGATCTTGGTACCCCTGCAATTTACAATGCTCACACACTGTGCATCAACTACTTGCGCCAACTACTTTGCGCTAAACCACAATAGTTTTTAATTTAGAGGTTTTATCGCAAATGTTTAGAATGTCTTCAATGCTGCTTCGATGATAGGTCCAAAGAAACCCATATTTATGGAAATTGCAATCTTGAAGCAATACATGGGTGTTTTCATAATTTTTACTAGTTGTTATATACTTTTGTTGCAGTACTATGATATTAGAAAGAAGTGTGAGGGGAGTCTCTGCTATGATTTTTCAAACATGGAAAAGTTTCTGAACCAAGAATCGGTTCGGGATTCACTAGGGGTTGGCAAAATTCGTTTTTTTTCTTGTAGCACTGAAGTTTATATGACTATGTTGGTGGACTGGATGAGGAATCTTGAAGTTGGTATTCCTATCCTTCTTGAGGATGGAATTGATTTGCTTGTTTATGTTGGGGAATATGATCTCATATGCAACTGGCTTGGTAAGTATTCACACTTGATATATTTAAGATTTGTTGAGAAGTTTAATATTTCATATTATAATCTTTTGAATAATGAGGTGATGGACATTTTCCTCATGGTATGGTTTCAATGAGTAGGTAATTCAAGATGGGTTCATGCCATGAAATGGTCCGGTCAGAATGAAATGGACATTTTCTCAATTATTAATTCCAATATAACCCTTTCTCCAAATCTCCCAATATGTTTCCAGCAGGTGGCAATCCCTTTCAAATCCACACTTTCACAATTTCGTTTTTGGTCAGATCCAAAATCGAAACTTGACATGAAGCTCTTTCAAACCCAATTTCGTTTTTGGCAACCCCTTTCAGATCCAATTTCGTTTTTGGCAACCCCTTTCAAATACACACTTTCAATTTCCATTTTTGCTGCTGAAGAACATACTGCAGAAAAATGAAATTGTGAGAAATGAGAATTTCGAATTTTGAAAACCCACTTGGGTTGGCCTAGTGGTATTGGCTTGGGATTTGGGAGTGTGCTCCTCCTCAAGGTCTCAGGTTCGATTCCCTCCGGTGTCAATTTAGGTGGGCTAATTTAGCTTCTTCTTCAAAAAAAAAAAAAAGAATTTCGAGTTTTGAAAAATGAAATTGTTGTTGGAATTTCTTAGAATTTAAGTGGAATTAGAGAAATGAGAATTTCATTGTTGTTGGTGAAGAGTTAAAGATGATGTTTTGCTTTGTTTCAAATTTGATAGTTGGTTTATCTTGTTAAAGATGATGTTGAGGAGATGAAATTGTTGTTAAGATTTGGTTTGAGGAAGAAAGGTGAAGAGGGAAGAAGTAGCACAAACAAACCGTGATTGATAAGCAGAACATGATTGAATTTTTATTTTTTTTGACGTGAATTTATGACAATGAAAAGAAAAGGGCTCAGAAAACTAATGGGTACGAGAAAATTATTGAAACATATATTTGGGATGATATGGCAGATCTTGTGGAAAAGATGGTGGAAGATCAAATCAAGGAAGAAGAGAATCCAAGTTGTTGAAATTAGTTAATTAGTTTCTGTTTGATGCATTTTGTTGTTAATTAGGAGTAATTTACTGCATTCATTTTCAGATTGTGGAATCCTTTTATCAACTTCAAATCCAATACATTTCCAATTGTTGCTTCTTTTCATAACAAGATTATTACCTATCATGGTTTTGGCTATGATCAAGTCAAGTCAATGACAAGTACAAGTTACTAGTTTTTGTACACAATCAGGGTGATTTTAGTGAAAAAATTACCAGAATTTATACCTTCGGTGAAAATTCTTTGTCAACACTTCCAAATTTCCCGTGTTATCCTGGTACGTGGTTAGGGGAGTTTGTGAGTGGCACTTTGAATTGGATAGTTGGTAAAGATGGTGTTAATTCCAATCAACGGGTGATTCTTTCCGTTGATCTTGAGAAAGAGACTTATGGGGAAGTGTTGCTTCCTCAACATGATGATTACGGTGTTTGCAATCCTATGATGCATGTTTTGAGTAACTGTTTTTGTGTGTGTTCTGATAATCACTCGGAAACTCATTTGGCTGTGTGGATAATGAAAGAGTATGGAGTTGCTGAGTAATGGACTATATTGACAATCATCCCTCATGAGAAGTTAATCTGGGATTGTCCAAGGCAGCCTATTGTTGAGCCCTTGTTCGTTTCAAAAGATGGTGTTCTTCTACTGAGAACCATGCGTTCCAAACTTGTCCTGTGTAACTTAAATAATGGAGGGGTTGGTATCCTAGGATTTCAGGCATACTTGAGACTGGGAGGGAGGTGCATATATACTATGAGAGTCTGGTATCACCATGTTAGGCATACTTGGGCGGGAGATGCATATTTACCATGACAGGTGCTATCACTGCAATGATAAGTCACATTTCTGGAGTCTTCCAAGTTCTAGTTGCATGACTTCTGATAAAAGTAACTATATCTTTTCCTTTAGATCTTTTTTGGTCTTAACATTAGTAACATGGAATATGTAGTGTGAGTTGTTTTGGTGTAGTCTCATCTTTGCTATCTCTTATATTGTTATTTATCAGTAATATTGTTGGTTGAATTATAGTCACTAATTTGTAGTATTAAATTAATGTTTGTTGTGATCTGCTTTCTATTTTATTCAGGAAGTATTATTATGTATGTGTGAGAGACGAATGGTATTACTAGTTATGCTTTACTTGCAAAAACAGAGGATTCGCAATTTGCAAGAGTAATTTGTTTGTTAGAAAAATTGAGCAGTCTTTCCGTTATGCCGCTTACCAGTAATCACAATGACAAAGGATGATTGGTTTGACAAAAGTTTTACATAGTTCTTTTCTTTTTTATTAGGTTGATATTATTTATTGGATCAATGGTATTTAGAATGAGATAAATAGTGGTATTTGGTATCTTACCCTAGGATAAGGTTTTATTGGTCTCAAATTGAATATGACTATATGAGCTCCCAGACAATGCTCGTTGAAATTCTGGAAGAAATATCTATTATGATTAAAGCAATTCGCAACAATGTAGCTAAGTTATTAATGAGATACTAGGTGGTAGATTTGCTTTGATCCTGCCTGCAACTGAAGAACAAATCAGTTGGCTGCTGCTTTTTTCGTAATAAACTGTTACATAGTTACTTGCTGGTAGTAGGTTGTGGAAATTTGGTACTAAAAGAGTTGAGATGGTTTTTGTTGATTTAGTATTGACAAGCTAAAAAGCTGTTAACACACCAAACTTGGCTTTAGATTTTTGTTGCTGTCAACATTATTTGTAGCTCATCTTGTGCAATGCTTGTGCTCTAGTGTAACTTTTTTCTCCTATTAATATTTGATTTGGCTTATTGAAAAATTACTCAATCAATTGCCATGTTGGTCTGGAATTTGAAGAAATCTTCATTTAGGATTATTATGTAACAGTTTATACTTTAGAATTTATTTTAACATAGTATTTTCATGTTTTAATTTGAATTGACATTTTTTGGTTTCATCTTTGATTTTGAACGGTTTATGTTATAGGCTAGAACATACAGAAAAACAAAAACAAAGACAAAAACAAAAGGGAAACAATTAGTAATCAGCAAGAAGGAAGTTTTTAAGGATAGTTAGCTAAAACAATGTTATCAAATAAGCAAAGTTGTGCCTTTTTCTGAAGACTTGAATCAGCTTAACAATCACTTTAATGTCCAAGTGCTATAAACTTATCAAATTAAGATCTACCTTAGAAATTCAAGAGATGCAACTCTGCAATGGCTATAAACTCCTCATCAGTAACATATACACACCAATCACATAAAATTAGATACAAATCCATTACGTTCACAATAATAAAATGAGATACACAGATATTCAAGTTGGCGATACAAGGTTCTTGCATTTTGAAATACATTGAAGCCTTTGATATGAAACTGTGCAGAGAAATCTTCAAAGACTCGATATTTTACCTGGGAACCACATAGATCCAAAAACTTGAGACGTGTCAGAAGACATATTTTCCTTTAAGCTTCATCTGTAAAAGAGAGGCATTTATCTTATATGTTGAAATCAAATCTTGGGTTAAGACAACGAGAACTTAAATATGACGCTGTATAGGGATTCAAACTTTGAAAGAGAGTCATTTGTGCAACAAACATAACAAATTATTGTCATGTGATCATGAAGAGTTAAAATTGATTTGGCCATGTTTGAAGTTTCTCAATTAGATTGTTTTTGCCTTTAGAATTGATTATAAATAATTTGAAGTTAGGATAGATAGCTTTTGCTTGCAAACATGATTTTTACACTAAAATTGTTCAAGTCACTATTCACATGTGAATGGATCTAAACTTAAATATTTTTACTTTAAACTCACTTTTATCAAAAATCATTTTTACAATTAAATTAAAATAAACTTTTGCCATCATAAAACCCGAGTATGCTCTATTGTACTTTTGGAGGATACAAAATTAATTCAAGAATTGTATAATTCATTTTAATATATTTGAGCGTCTTCCAATAGAATATACTTTGATTTAGAATTGAATATAAATTAAAGTAACCCACTTGAGTTGCTTTGGTAGGCTATCCATACTTAGTCTCGGAATTATTATTCAAATGACTTGTCGCACATCGGGTACCTAGGGAACACAATATAAGCATGTCCTATATATATAAATAACAAAGCATATGCAATGAAACATGTGTCGTGTAGACCATTGATATACAGTCTATACTCATTAAGTAAATGGAAGTCTAAAATTTTATGCTATGTTTAGTTTAATAAAAAATATATAATTTATTTAATTTTATGCTATTTATTCATTTATTACAAAGATTTGAATAATACTTCTTTTGTTGTAAAAGAGTAATTATGAATTATTTTACAAAAATAGTTTTCATTAATGATATAGAAAATAGAGATTAAAAAACATCAATAATTCATGTTGTGAAAACTAAATTAATGTAATTATATCATTAATTAATTAAAAGCAAAACATGCAAGCATTTCTCATAGAGTTGGCGACCCTACACCCACTAGTATATATATACAGTTACACACACAAATGCAAAACATGTTTTAAGGAAAAAAAACACATGTATTGTAGATATATAGCAAGACAATGATCAATGTGCATTGTTGAGAGAACTCTCCACCAGCTTCGTCTGCATCCAGAAAAGCTTTGTTTCCAGGAACTCATCATCAATTCTTTCGATTTTCTTTTTCTGCCTCGTTTTCTGCCTCCATTTCATCAGAACTTTGCCTGCGGAGAATGGCTTTACCAATTCTCTTTTCAACTACAAAAATATAAAATATTTAAGTGAAGTGCCATTTCCTATAATTAATAAGAATACACCGAATGGAACAAACAAACCTTTAAGCATAGTTGATTCTTCAATCCACTCCGACTCAAAATTGTTACTGATCCATTTTTGCTGGATCTTAGAACCAGACTCATAATTGGGGTGGTCAATTAAAGCATTAACGAAAACCCACAAATGATTCTTCACAGTGTTAGCTTCCACATTTGTAAAAAAAAATTCTATATAATCCGTTATTTGACTGACTATGTGATCCACATGGGTCCCACCCAAAACTGACCTGATAAAAAGGTAAAAAAAATAAGTTGTGTACGACAAGAAAATCAACATCAATAAACCTGCAAGTTGCACTATACTTAAGAAGTAGTTCACTAGTCACCTGTTGGAATTCCCCGTCACTAAGACTCACGCAAATCTCCAACCACTTACCAACTTTTGCATGAACCCTAATAACAGCAATTCATGTTAGATAAAAAATCTTGCAATTGACAGACTCAATTACATTTATTTATGGCAACAAACCTTGGCAGGGGCGTGGGTTTAGACTTCTCGGAATCTCTTAAAAGCAACTAAGCATAATCCTCAAATGACTGCAATAGGATCACTGTGTCGTTGAGTTCAACCTTAACAGTCTTTCCAATGAGCCATGCAATGTCCAGTACATGCTTTTTTATCAACGCAACAATGTCCTCGTCAAGGTTAGACATTTTAAACTTCACTAAATCAAGCTTAAAGCTCATCATTGTCCAGTCCTCATTAACTTTGCATTTGGTTATCAATGACTCGTGCTTAGTTATCTTGTTCTCTTTGACCACCTTCACAACACAAAAATTACCAAAAAACATTTACTATGCACTAGCAGAAACAATGAAAACACCAAAAATTCAAACAAATACTGCAACGATACTGGTTTGTTAACGCAAAGATGATAGCAGTCCATTTCCTTCAAGATGTAAAACTGTAACATAATTCTAATCCACAATTATCATACCATGCCTAAATTTACATATGAAACACAACGATCCTATATTGTATGCACTAAAATAGTAACTTAGAGGTGAAAATTTGAGACCATATTATCCCACAACTGTCAACTAGTACCTTGGGACCATCATATAAGAAAGAAACACAAGATGCATCAAACGAAGAGACGTTACGGGTGTTAACTAACTACAGATAGAAGTTAGTTTTGTATGAAAAGGGAAATTTAACTTTTTTCTAGGTTTCTAAACCATTGCAGGATTTCAATGCTTAACTAAAAAATCAGAAACTTCAGACTTTGAAAGTAATTATTTGTTTATCCATGGACCATTATTGTGCATATACCAAAATATTATCAAATCAACAACTTTTCATATTCAATCCTAGTTCATTTCACTAAACATTAAAAAGTAAATACATTAGCAGAATCTTGAATAAACAAATTCATTTTCAGTTCATAGCACCAAAACCCTAGCAAAATCCTAAATAAAAAAATAAATCTCAAGAAAACAAACACTAACAAAGGTGTGTGGAGATTGTCTTCCTCCTGTGGTTTCTCTTTGTTTACGGCCGTGATTGTTTGGAGAGGACCTTTCTCCATCGTGATTGGCGGTGGAAGTGTCGTCGGAGAAGATTTAGGGAGGGTTTTGTGTGTGTGTGTGTGAGAGAGAGAAAGAGAGAGAGAGAGTTAAAGCGTTGGTTTACTTTGATTTTTTTATTTATTTATTTTTTGACCAAGGTATGTTTGTTTGGCAACTTCAATAAGTACCGTGATTATTTTATATGTTTGTTTGGTTTTCTTTGATTTTTGACCAAGGTATTTTTTTATTTAAGCTTATTATTTATAGCTTATCTTTTTTCTTCCATTTTTAACTTTATTACTTTATCTAAAATTCATTTTTACATTTAAAAATATAAAATAATTTAAATATATAATATATAATGGCACAAATAATATATATTCTGCGTTATGTTTTACATTCTGACTTCAGTTGTTATTTTATATTGGGTAAGTATATTTTTTATCCTTATAAATATATAAACTTTTTGTTTTAGTCCCTTTAAAATTTTCCTTCAACTTTTAGTCCTTCAAAAAAAATTATCTTCATTTTTGCTCTCTCTTTTAAATTAAACTCATATGTAGAAATCATATTTTTGAATAAAATTTTGCAGAAAAATTCATAATATTATAAGGATCTCTCCCAAAAAAATTAGAATTGTTTAACAAAACATGAATTTAATATGAATTTTTATATTTTTTATGATTAAAAATTCATATTTAATTTATGTTTTGTTAAAAAAATCTAATTTTTTTTATAATATTCTACACATTTCTGCATAATTTCATTAAAAATTACAAAAATTAACTTAAAAATAGGGACCAAAAGTAGTGATTGAAAATTTTACATAGACTAAAAGTTGAAGGAAAATTTTAGAGGGACTAAAACGAAAAGTTGGTATATTTATAGGGACCAAATTTTTTATTTTTTTTAGGAAAGGGACCAAAAACATATTTAACCCTTTTATATTTTGAGTTCTTTTTTTATATTCTTCATTTTTACATTCCGTTATTTTTATTGAGGGGACTCTCGATGTTTTTTCTTTGAAAAGGGAATTCACTCAATGTTATAATAATTTTCTTTTAGTGGAGCAAAATAACTTGTGTTATGGTAAAGACAAATTTAATTCAAAAAGGGTTGATTAAGATTGATCATGAAGATGGTAACAAACTGTTGTCTAGAGTGCATATCGATGATGGATTTTTTAAGGAGTTGCGTAGCCCTTGGCGTGAGGCTTTAGTGATCAAGTTACTTGATAAAGGCGTGAGATACAGAACTATGAAGTACAAGCTTTCACAAACTTAGAAGCTAATGGGTGATTTTGATCACATGGATGTTGATAATGGCTTCTACATGGCAGAGAGGATAGAGAGAAAGTAATTGCAAGAGGCCCGTGGATGTTGTTTGATAACTACCTGGCTATCTCAAAGTCGAGTCTTGAGTTCGTTTCGTCCTCTGCAAAGATCGAAAAGATTATTGTTTGGGTTCGTTTCCCTGGAATGAATCTAGTTTACTACGATGAAAGTGTTCTGTTGGCGATGGCCTCTGCTGCTATCAGGGTTCCGATAAAGGTAGACAAACATACTTTGGTGGTGGAAAGAGGACTGTCGCGTCATTTTTCGGAGGTCAAGCTATTTTATTAGCATAGACTCACTATTTTATTTCACGACTGAACATTTAATTTTGAGAGAAAAGGGGGAAAAAAGTTCGAAACACCCCTTTGAAAAGATTTAGGGTTCGGGGGTTAGTTACATAAAGGGAAGGTGTTACAACTTGCTTATTCAACGTTTTATTCAACGTTTTGTGCTACAACTTACTTATTTTAAAAAAAGGAATTAAAGTGGTAAAGGAAGAAAGAGACCTACTTATCTACATTTTTTATTGTTTTGGAAGGACGAGTGTCCTTTGCCTACGTACCCGTGAGGGATCAAAACCTCATAGTTCGGGGTAGAAATTGACGTTTGATTTGTTTTTGTGTTTTTTTATTAATTTTGAAAAAAAGTTTTGAAAGAAAAAACCAAGTGGCAAAATGAATTTGTTTGTGTTTTTTATATTAAGGGAAAATGACTTGAAATATGATTAAGATTGATTGCAATTTTGATTTATGAAAGAATAAAAAATGGAGAGGTCACTTGACTTGGGATCAAGGTTTATTGTAAAAAAAAATGTTTTTGTGATTTTGTTATTTGCATGTTTTTTGTTGTTTGTTTTTTGAGATTTAACTAAACTAATAATTGAAACTAACGGAGCAAGAAAATAAAGCGTAGTTACCTCATAGTGGTGTTGGACCACCACGAGGACCTTTATCCTAAGCTAGCAACAAAATAAAAGGCATACACACATGCACGCACACATGTACCTAAAGCTATTACATAAAACCTATTATATATTCTAAGGTCTGCAATAAAATAAATTACATCAAGGCCTAATTAATTACATTCTAAATTACGTGCAAAATAAACATAATTAAATACATAAATTACATTAAGGCCTAAATACATTTTCTAAATGACTAAGATAAAGGAACAAATACACAATGAATAGGGAGTGTGCAGAAAATAGAATGAAAGAAGGCCAGAAGGTATGCGTTGGGCCTGGGGAAACCGAACCGAGTCGGTTGAAATGGGTCGGTTTATGGGCCGACCCAGAAGACATGTATATAAGGGGTGTGGGTCAGATTTTTTCTATTTTAACTTGTTTTCCTCTCTCTTCTGCTTCTATTCTCTCGTTTTCTCTCTCCTCTTCTTCTCCGACGAGAAGAGTTGTCGGCGGTGGCGGCGGCGCGGTGGCCGGCCGTCTTAGACGGCGCCGCCGCCGCTGGAGTCGTAAAACAACTCCCTTTTTTCAATTTTTCGACTCCTTCTACTTGTTTCTCCTTCTACACTCATTTCTTAATCCCAAAATTTCAAAACACGAACCTATGTTCCTAGATCTACAAATTAAGAGAGAGAGGAAATAGAGATACTACCTTTTGAAAGGTGGTGCGATTCTGGTGCTGTGGGATTTGGTCACGAACTACTTCTGGTTGTGACGGGCTTGTGAAACGGTTTTGGATTGTGATTTGAGTGTGGAATGGCCGATTGGGACTTTGATAACTGAATGGGTTTAAAAAATTGCTCTCTGGTTATTGCTATTGCTGTTTTTTATTTCTCTTGCAGGTTTTTGATTCAGGTCCTCTCCTGTGTGTGTGCCGGTTCAGTTTTATAGTCAAAGGTTTAGAGACTAGGGTTTGTTGGAAGATGCAGAATATCTGGCTTTGGATTGGAATGAATTGGGATCGAATGTGTTTTTGTTCCTCTAAATGTGTTTGCAGATGAGGATTGGGACGGGGACGAGGCGTGTGACTGCCTGTGTGCTTGACCAAGACTTTTTGGACCTTATCGGATAACAAAATAAATAATGAAGAGTAAAAAAAATGACTAATACGGACTCTTATCCTTTTAAAAGGTGATTTAAAAAAATAAAAAAATGTGATATAATGACTAGATTAAATTAAAACTTAAAATTAAAAATTAATTAATTAATTAAAAGATGGAAATAAAGACTAAAAATACAAATAGAGAGAAGAGGGCCCGATTCGGAATCAAGCATGAGGTATTTTAAAATACCTCTCTGCCGAAATTTCGTCGAAAACGTCAGAGATTGATCAAGTTAAACTGCGTATGAATGCAGGGCCGAACGACAGGTGTCGGTGACAACTTGGGTCAAAAATTGGGGTATGACAAGGACGCTTTGCGAGTATGTGAAGAAATTGATCTGAGTAAACATGTGTGTTGGAACAAAATGTGTTTGACAATACCACTTTAAGTTTTGATGATAACAAGGTATTAAAAATGTCAATTGGATATGCTAATAGTTGGTTAAGTGTGCAGGACCATAATCAAAAATTTAAATCAAGCATAGGTTCTGGAAGAACAAATGAGAGCAATGGAAACTACAAAAAAGAAGCTTGTGTTGCAAGAAAGCGTCTGAAGAGAAGAGGTCTTGAAGATCATCAGAAGCCGTCTACCAGAAGCTGACGTCATCAGAAGCTGAAGATTGGAACCTGAAGTTAGTTAAATGTTGTCGTTTTGATTGCGCATCATTACAGAAGGAATAGAAGCCTGGAGCAACGGCTATTTCAGAAGGATTAGAGAGCATTGGATTCTTATTCGCTGAAGAGCATTATAAAAGGACAATAGTACAATTGTACAACCACTACCTCCACTACTCTGTTCTTTGTGTTTGCAATAGTACAAGACAACAACTATGACTACGCTGGTAATTCTCTATACAAGGATGAATTTGAAATTGTTCCCTCCTAGGACAATAACCAAATCAAGCAACATATCATTGATGATTATCATGCTTCAACAACGACTCTTTTGATATGCTGACAAACAACAACGTCTCTTTCATACCTCTATATAAAGGAGTGAAGACTTGAAGATTTCCAAAAGACTCATAACAATTTTACAAGAGCCAAACCTCTGTAGAAATTGTTCCACATCAAAGTTCACTTAGAATTTCTTAACAACTTTCATATCTTAGAAATTCTAGAGTCATAAGAGTCTTATATGATTTGTATTTGTGAACACCACTGATTGTATATCAAGTGTTCAAACTCAAACATTTTCTTTGTAATTCTGTTTCAATAGAAGTCTCTTGCAGTTGTGCTTGAGCATAGGAAGTCTCTTGATTTTGTTCTTGAGCATAGGAAATCTCTTGCAGTTGTGCTTGAGTAGTTTGAAGTCTCTTGTTGTTGTGCTTGAGTATTCGTAATCAGATATTGATTTTAGTCAACTCTACTTGGAAGTGCAAGGAGGAGTGGACTACTTCCGGATTGCGGAAGGAACCACTATAATTGATTCGTGTCTTTCTTCTTTCTCTCTTTCTTTACTTAACCGCTGCAATTAGACTCTGCACATTGTATCATAAACTGAACTCTATCAGCTTCTGATCAATGAACTCAGTTTTAGGAAAAGAAAAAAAAAAGAAAACCCAATTCAACCCCCCTTTTTGTGTTTTTCTCACCTTTAGTTGGTATCAAGAGCTTGGTCTGTTGTCTTAACACTTAACAGTGTAACAGATAAAGATCTGAGAAAAACATGTCTGGTGAAAGTTTCATTCCTGGAAATAATAACAATGTTGTTCATTATGACTATGGTACTTCTGATGATAAGAAATCTGACTCCAACAGAGCTTCAAAGTTTAATGGAAATACTGAAGAGTTTTCTTGGTGGAAAACCAACATGTATAGTCACATCATGGGTTTAGACGATGAACTTTGGGATATACTTGAAGATGTTGTTGGTGACTTGGTCCTTGATGAAGAAGGAGCTTTTATTGATAGAAAGAAGCATAATCCTGCTCAGAGGAAGCTTTACAAGAAACATCACAAGATTAGAGGAATCTTTGTTGCTTCTATACCTCGCACAGAGTACATGAAGATGAGTGACAAATCTACTGCAAAGGTAATGTTTGCTTCACTTTGTGCAAACTATGAAGGTAGTAAGAAGGTTAGAGAAGCAAAAGCTATTATGCTTGTTCATCAGTATGAGTTGTTCAAGATGAAGGATGATGAAAGTATTGAGGAAATGTACTTAAGATTTCAGACTTTAATCTCTGGACTTCAAATATTGAAGAAAAACTATGTAACTTATGATCATGTGAGCAAGATTCTAAGAAGATTACCTGCTATTGAAGAAGTTAGGGATTTAAACACTCTAAGTGTAACATTCCATTTTTATTTTTTTTAAGATATTAAATTTTTCTTGCACTAAAAACTCAATAATTTTTCTAGTAAAATATACATTATAGCATATTGATTAGTATTAGCTAAAAAAAATAAATATATATTACATGCAGTATATTTGGCAACTCTCATTATTTATCTATATAAAAATATGCAACATTTAGTAACTAAAACCTATTAATTAATTTAAAAGTAACTAGATCGCCGACCCGTGCGTCGCACGGGTCATATGAACTTTAATATTTAGAAATAAAGTATATTATAAAAAAAAAAGAGTTGATGTTAAATAAAAAGTACAATAAACTTCTATTAATATTAAAATATGTAATCATAGGTTGTGAAATATCTATCGCAACAATTCGGTCGCACACGGTATCTTGCAAAGTTTATGTATTATGCATTATATTGTCTTAATAAAGATTACAACATTACCCTAAAAATTCAAGGGTACCGAGACCCGTGCTCTATCCAAACTTTTTATTAGGCTTCCCTGAAAATTTGAGTTACTAACTTATTGACACTAGTGCAAATCAAGGATACAAGACCTGTTTTTTTAGAGATTTAAGACCACTTTTACACAAAAACAGGTCTGAAATCATTAAAAATCAGGTCTTGTATCTCTGATTTGCACTAGTGTGAGTCTTTCATCGAAACAAACTAAGAAAGAATATTATGTCTAGCAAAATTAAAGATAAAAGAAGAATAAAGAGTCATCTAAAAAAAAAAAACCAAAAGCAAAAGTCACCTAAATCATGTAAAAAAATAAGAGATAAAAAATCAATTGAAAGCAAACAGATTACCAAAATTGGATTCAGTGTCATCTATCTTCGTTTTGTAAAAATATATTGAAGGTTAAAAAAAAAATATTTTGAACCTTCTAATGTCAATTTGCACCAAATTTTAAATGAGGAATGTTAGGAAAACTCTCGTTTCAATACTTTTTCTAACACTCACTATTTTATTAGATGAAATTAATGTATGCCCCACCACTTTAAGTAGAACTCATGTCCAAAGTGCTAGACTCACCTTAATTTAAACCAATACATAAGTGAGTTTCGGGAAAATGTTAAAAAGAGAGTTTTGCTAGCACTTCTCAGTTTAAATATTTTTTTTAATCTCACACATGTACCGCTTATGAAGTCAATTCTCATATTAAAAAAATGCATCAAAATGTTAAGAAACCTCCCAATTATATTAGAAAATAGAGATAGTGAGAACTATTGCCATTGCACAATAGTCTATCTTTATTTTTAGTCTAAGTTTGAGTTGTAGAATATGAGTATGAGTAAAAAAGAATAATCATTGTTCAAATTGGATAGCCTACATATTTCCATAATAAGCACCAGGTAAGAAAAATAGAAAATCGAGCAAATGATTGTCAGTATGGCACAATGCTATAATCAAACATGTGATAACAAAGTAGCTTTTGCAGAGCTAAAATTAATTTCGGACTGATGAAGTGCGTTATAAAAATTACTTTCCCAAATTTCAAAACTTGCGATACTTTGTAGGTGTCATAAAAAATTTGTATAAGTTTTTGTGTTGTAAAATGTAGAGTGACAATCCTATAAAAGTGACTTTCTTCAACAAAAAAAAAATCCTATAAAAGCGACTAAACCCAGCAGTTCAAAAATAAGGAAAATGAAGAAGAACAACCTGAAACCACCTATGAAAACTATAACAGAGATTAAGTATTCTAATAATCTTGACTTTGATAGAAAGATCTAATCTTTTTCTAAGTTGTCAATAGTTGCAGCACAAATGTGACCAGTGTTTTTGGTAGCATCAAACTCCAGTGAATTTGTCCACCTAAATGAATTACCTGTCAAAAGAGAAAATAAAATTGGTATATTCCAAAAGATGGTCAAAATTAAATGTCTAAAATCTAAAACTAAGATATCAAGATTAAAGTCATGTTTCTTCTTTCTTCAAGTCCATTATGCTGAGGTGTATATGGAGCAGTTACTTCATGAACAACTCCTTGACTTGTACAAAAGGCTTCAAATTCCTTTGTTGTATACTCACCTCCAGCATCCGTCCTCAAAATCTTAATAGATTTATCACTTTCCTTTTCTATTAAGATTTTGAATCTTTTGAATATTTATAAAGCTTCACTCTTAAGCTTAATAGTATACAACCAAATCATTCTTGTGAATTCATCAATAAAGGTAATGAAGTACTTACTACCACCAAGAGAAGGTACTTCAAAAGGGCCACATATATCATAATGAACAACCCGTAAAGCTTCACTTGCTCTTTTAGGTGCCTTAGAAACAAATGGCAACCTACTTTGCTTACTCTTCACACTTATTTCACATATAGATTTTCTGACATTTAACTTTGGTAAACCATGCACCAAATCTTTAGAGTTCAATTCACTAAGACTTCTAAAATTTAAGTGGCCATACCTCAAATGCCATATAGCTTCAACATCTTCACTGATAGTTGCAGACATGCACATCATCTTGTCACTTGATATGTTGCATCTATAGGTTCTATTTTTGGACAAAGCAGATTTTAACACTAAATTCTTCTTTGCATCAAACAGTTTCAATGATTCACCATCCATTGTTACCGAGAACCCTTTCTCCACTAATTGACATATGCTCATCAAATTACACTTTATATCTGGAACATAGAACACATCTTCAATTATGACTTTACCACCAAAATTGCTCTTCATCACTATAATACCACTTCCTTCTAATGCAAGTTTCCTGTTATCAGCTAACTTAATACTAGTTTTCTTGTTGCATCAAAGTTTGTTAACCACTCTCTGAGAAATGTCATATGATTAGAACACCCAGAATCAAGATACCACTCTTCACCTTTCATCCTGTCTTCACATGTAGAAGCCATTAACAAAACTACATCAGGGTCACCTTCATGAGCAATATTTGCTTCTTCAGTCTTTTGATCCTTCTTGAACCAACACTCATCAACAAAATGTCCAAATTTATCACAATTATATAGAACTGAACTTTGCTTTTATCAAAATCCTTCTTCTTATTCTGATTTTTAACAAAACCTCCTCTTTTGGAAGATTCAGTTTTGTTCTTAGCTTTGGATTTTCCATTATTTGACCAGTTTGTTTTACCTTTTCCCTTCTTGAAATTCTTAAAATTTCTCTCTTTCTTGGTTGTTTGAACTTAAAGGGCTTGTTGAATTGATCTCTCTTAACTTCTATCAATCACCAATAGTTCATGTGCTTCAAGAGAACTCTGCAATTCTTCAATCTTCATAGTCTTCACATCCTTTGCTTCTTGGATTGCTATTACTATGAAATCAAACTTTTCACTTAAAGATCTCAAGACTTTCTCAACTACCATCTGATCTGAGATATTTTCTCCACAATTCTTCATCAAGTTCACAATCTCAGTCATCTTAGAGAAGTAATCACTCACCTTCTGATCTTCTTCCATCTGCATCATTTCATACTTCCTTCTATATGATTGTAACTTGACTTGTTTCACTTTTTCTCCCCCATTATGATAATTCCCCAGTATATCCCAAGCTTCTTTGGATCTTGTTGCCTTGGAAATCTTCTCAAAATGCTGATTATCAACATTTTGTTGAATGTAAAAGAGAGCTTTACGGTCTTTTTACTTGTTTTCTTTGTAAGCTGCTCTTTGCACATCTGTGGGGTTTGCAGGAGGTTCTTCATACACATTCTACACAAGACCACTCACATCTTGCGCGCTAAACAGTGATCTCATCAAAGCACTCCATCATTCCCAGTTCTTGCCATCAAGAACCAAAATGTTTGATCCAAAACCGTTAGTGTTCATCTTGCTTATTCTTCAAGAAATCAGAAAAATCAATACACACACCTCACTCAGTGTTTTTCAATAATGATTCCCCTCACTATTCACTCATGTTTCCCTAAGATTTAACCCAGGCTCTCTATACCAATTGTTAGAACATCAACTGGTTCTATGCGCAACAATAAGTGCTTATATGAATAAGCTGTTTTAGCAAGATGAGTTTATAACAGAAAACAATAAAACTGAAAGAGAGAAAAGAATGAATGATAATTGGAAATGATGTGAATTTAATTCATATATTGAGTTTCACAATACATAGGCACACAAGCCACTTGCTTGTGGAGCAAGCAATCTAACTAACTCATAGAATTTTGGCTTAATTACTGTTTTGGCCCCCTAAGTATCCAAATGTTGTGATTTTGGTCCCATAAAAGAAACAACTCTTTCCAAGCCCTCTACGTTTACTTTCTGTTGTAATTTTAGCCCCCCAAACCAATTTTGATCCAGTCAATGCATACATGGCGCACAACATTTGGATACTTAAGCCTAGAATTTTAAAACAAACTTATCTAAAAGTTAGTTACAAATGCAGTTATTGATTAATATCTAGTAAAGGACTCACAAATAAATTCATATCATGTCAACCTATTTAATATATACATGGACACATTATAAAAAATAAAAAATAAAACTCAGTAGTCAGTATTGACATTTTCTCCCTAAAAAAACAAATTTAACATTTTCTATCACATACAATGGTATACATCAGATGTTTTATCTCAGTTAAAGCATAGTAAGAGTGGTGTATTACGAATCCATAGCATTTCATGGTATACAATAATCAAGTACGGTCAATAGTGGCTTACAAAGCATAATTAAACTTTCACAAAATAATTATGTATCTTATTAAAATGCATAGTCCAAAAACTTGGAAAATAACGTGTAAAATAAAGGATCATCCAAGACATATGCATGAGTACGTCTGAATGTGGAGTATTATGTTGATTAATATGCCAATTGATTTTCACCTCAAAAAAAAAGGCCAATTGATTTTCCAGATTAGCGAGAAATGTTAAAAAGAGAATGAGGAATTTCAAAGAAAAGAATGGAAAAATTAAAAGAAAAATGCTACTTACAAAATCAGTACAATTATAGAAGCAACAAAAATGGAAAGGTGTATGTAGGAAGAAAAAAAAAACTATGAGGTGAACATGTACATATTTCCTTTGAATATCTGAAAATAAAAAACTATGAGGTGAAATGAAGAAGGATAGAAGAAGAAGACCACATATATTTGTTTCAGGGTGAGGTGATTCAAATCATGACAATCTTCTATACAAAATAAGATTTAGGCGGGATAATGATGATTTTAGGAGGCAAGTTGGTTGTCAAATTATTCTCTCTTAATATATTAAGGATAAGGATGGCAACGTCCACTGCCGCATCCTCCGTTCACAGAGGTCACTTCCACCACTTCTTATGTGTTGAGGCGAAGTCGTATTTGTTCAGATGATATGTTTGTTGCTAATTGTCTCATAGACATGTATTTTAAATCTGGAGATGTTGATACTGCTCTGGAGATGAATGACTGTATCAAGATTGAGTTGAATGAAATAGTGTTTGTGGAAAAGTCTCTTCATATATTCTCTCTACTATAATCCTACCAATTTCACATTCCTCAGTTACATACATAACAGTACTGTTGTTAAAGGAATGATAAACATGGTTTAGTAAATTTGGATTTCATTTACATAATAGCATTATGAAACATTGGAAACATATCAGCTAGGTGACTTTATGTCCAAAACATTCTTATGGTTATTATGTGATTTGATTTTATGAACTTTAAGGCACAAAGATCTTTAAAGCATTTGAAAAATTAAAACCATATTATTCACGTCCACAAGTTTCATACTTACAAACCCTTTGTTGCACAATAAACCTAAGATATCATAGATCACTTACTTCCGAAGTGTTTTAGAAGGTGGAAAAAGTTTTCACCCTTATTTTGAAATGGGGAGCCACATATATACCTAAGTTACCTTACTTTACAAGACCTAAATTGAGGATACCCCATGAAGTATTTGGCCAAGATTTCTCTTTTGCCTTCATTAACAAAACTCTAGTCCATTCAATCCAACCTTCCCAAGAAACCCTTTTATCCCAATGACATCCCCATTCAAGCAAAAGAGTCAATCCTCTCTCAGCTTCTTTCTCACCCTCTTCAAATCTCCCTTTTGTCAAATAAACTTGACTCAACACCACATATGGCTCTCCCACGAAAGGGTTTTTCTCAATACTCTTCACCAACAACTCCTCAATCTTCTCCAACCCTTCTTCACAATTTAAAGCATCCCAATACAAATCTCTTGCAACTATTTGATCCCCTGCATCCAAAACCTTGGTACATTTAGCGAAAATTGGTGGCAAAACCAACTCAATATCTTCATCTCTCTCACTATCAACACCATTAACTCCTATTACTCCTAACATTTTCTTCTTTTCTACCATGAATATCTCTTCCTCTCTTAGAATCAAATTATAAACAGCTCCCATCCTCGAAATAGAATTCAACCACAAACCCGGCTTACCATTTCCAGGCCAAACAGCATCAAAATTGTTCCCTTTAAACTCAAGCCTACCATCAAAATTCTCAAACAAGATATCTTGAAAACCAAAAAGCTGATCACAAAAATCAGCCATAGTCATCATAACAAAAACTGCGACAACTCTCCTCGAAAGCTTCACATCTTCACCGGTACGAATATGCTTCACTTTTATCACATTAGCAGGAACAAGACCCTGCAATTTTTTCCTCCAACTTTCATCGTTAATAAATATCCCCTTCTCCTTTGTATTCCTCAAAGCCAATTCTGATTTTCCAAGATCATCACCAAGCTCTTTATCATATTCGCGAAAATGAAGATCATCATGAATAAGAGATTGTCTAAGAACAACACAAAACAAATGAATCAAACGTTCAGCTTCTAAGCCAACATGTCTACGAAAAACTTCGTGAGAGGTGGAAGGATCCAAGATAGCAAGGTTAACATAGGAATTGGAGTATGGAGATTTCCAAAGATGGAGAATGCAGAAAATGTCGATAAGGTGTTCAAAGGAAAGTTCCATGTTTGTGCCAGCCATCATTCGGATGCACCAACGGAACGAAGGATTGTGATTAGGGAAGGTAGGTTGATGTTGATGGAAGTGAGCTTGTTATGGAAGAAGGGTTTGTAAGTATTCACTTGAACTTGATGAAGAAGAACGTGACTTGGTTGTTAAGTGTCTCTAAATAGAATTAGCTGTACGACAAACTAAAAACAAAAAGACAGAGATAATAGTGAAACAAAATGTTAGTGTTGTGTCTTGTTGTTGAGACTCTAACCATGTTCATCACAAACAAATTTCTCTTAGAAGTACCGTATATAAGAAAACATTATTTTTTTTTATTTAAGGAAGGGGAAATTTGTATAAATAAATTAAACTAATAGCTATTTTACAACTGTCAAGAGAAAATTCAAACTCCCCCATTCCTCAGTCATGGATATTTGGAAGGATCTTAAAGTTTGTTTTTTTGTTTTTCAAGCAGAGAAATAGACATCTTCTATTCTAGTTAGGATCACTTTTAGAAAATGTTTGCTGCACCAAACTTCTATCCCTTTAGCAATCCCTTGTGCATGTTGTGATTCTTGGATGTTGATTTTGGTTCTAGTTCACATGTCACTCCTCAATCTTTTTAAGTATCTCAAAATATTTCTAATTGATTTGTTACTGTTCAGTATCTCAAAATATTTTTAAAGTATCTCAAAATATTTCGACCTGTTCTAGTTCACATGGACCCTCACATCACATGTAATACACTGTAGTTCAAAATCAACATAATTAAAATGACTTACCAAACAGGTTAAAGAGAGATTTATAATTACAGAACAGTAAAATGGTTTTATTTTTATAGAAGCTAAATGAGTACACCAACTCATAAAACAAAGTCACAGCAATAGTACAATACATTTTCTACCCTTAAATATCTGACTGAAATCAAAAGAGAACATTGACACTTAGCAATAATTTATTTATAAGAGAAGACTTTTATTCTATAATGAAAAGAAAAAAAGAGGATGAAAAATCATCTAAATCATTAGATAAAATCACCCTTTTGCTATATCTGAAGATGACTTTGACATTACAATCTCCTTGCAAACTTGCTCCATTGTGGGGCGATTATGTGGGCTCTCAGTTAAGCAATGAATTGCAATCCTTAAAATTGATAACACCTCATTCTTGATATCTTTAGTAGGATGCGGGAGGCGTTGATCCAACTTATCAATCAATGACATAGCGTCGACTGTTACATATATACCACTTGAATGCAAAGCAGTTGATACAATGTCTCCAGGATGCTTTCCAAAAATTATTTCCAAGGTTAATACCCCAAAACTATACACATCACACTTCTCATTTACTTCCATTGTGTATGCAAGCTCTATAACAAACAATAAGAATTATCAATGTGAAAAAGATGGTTCCAAAAACAAACATGAAATGTAGACAATTAATACAAATGATAAACTGTAAAATCATTATATCATTAATTTATATGAAGAAAAAGAAATTAACCTGGAGCAGCATATCCAAAGGTTCCTACAAAACAGGTCCAATTGGAAGAATCAGGATTGAGAAACTTGGCTGTTCCGAAGTCTGAGACATGAGCCACATATTCTAAATCCAAAACAACATTCTTGCTTGATATATCACGATGAACAATTGAAGGTGAGCAATCATGATGCATATAGCATAAAGCATTAGCTACACCTTTAATGGCATTCACCCTCTTATTCCAATCAAACATAGTTGCTTCTTTACTGTTTTTCAAAATCTTGTCCAGACTACCTCTCTCCAAGAACTCATAAACCAAAAATGAGTGCAATCGATGTGAACAATATCCATATAACTTCATAATGTTTCGATGTCGGATTTCAGTTAAAGCTTGGATCTCACTTGCGAAAGCTTTCAAAATGGATGTTTCTCCATTTTGTAATGAATGGAGTTTCTTCACAGCTACAACTTGACCTGTAGGCAACTCTGCTTTGTAAACACTTCCATGTCCTCCAACCCCAATGAGATGCTTGTTGTCAAAATCTTCTGTGGCTTCAACAATGTTCTCATAGACCATTTTTCCATCAAAACTCCATATTGCAAATAGATTTTCAGTTTGAAATTCTTCTGCATGCTTGTTTTCTTTTGTGCTTGAAGTTCGACAGAAAAGGTACAATATCCCATGAACAAATAATGCCAACAATAAAGGGCCTAGAGTGAGGAATAAAACTAGCACCAAAATTTTGTTAGACTTATGACTATGAAAGTTGCCACCTGATGTTGAGCAAGGCTCTAGGCCAGAAACATTACCACACAAGCCTTTGTTATTTCTCAGTGCTTCAATTCGAGCCATTTGGAATGCTTTAGTACTTGGAATCGGACCCTCCAACCGGTTGTAGGATATATTAACAGTTGTTAAGCTTAACATATCAACAAAGCTTAAGGGAATGGTACCAGAAAGATTATTATGTGAGAGATTCAATGTTTCTAAGCGATTTAACTGTCCAAGCGTTTCTGGTATGGTTCCATTCAAGAAATTCCCACTTAGATCAAGATCTTCCATATCTTTTAGTTGACCAAACTTAGCGGGAATGTTTCCTTTAAACTTGTTTTGGCTCAAGTTTAAGTGCAATAACCCAGTCAACCTTCCAAGTTCATCGGGGATAGAGCCACTTAAATTATTTGTTGCAAGTTCCAAGGCCTTTAGTTCCTGAAGTGATGCAATTTGCACAGGAACTTCTCCTGAAAGATGATTTCTACTTATGGATAGTTGGATCAAAGAAGATAAGTTACCTAGACCCTTTGGAATTTTTCCTGCAAGTCTGTTTGAGGACAAGTCAAGTATATGTAAATTGGTTGCCTCAGCTAACTCTGGTGGTATGCTTCCTGTTAGATTGTTATTTGAGATTTTAAGGCTAGTGATATTCTTGCACTTTCCCCAATTTGGTGATAGATGGCCATAAAATTTATTATCACTCAAATCCATGTAGTCCAAATTTGGATACACACCAAAACTATCTGTTATATTTCCAGTAAGTTGGTTATGTTGAAGTGCCACTCTCGTAAGGCTTGAGCAATTCCTTAAACTCTCTGGAACTGGACCACTGAACTGGTTATTACTAGCGCTGAAACGAGTTAACTCTCCACCAACACAAATATTCCGAGGTAAATGACCTATGAAATTATTGTTAAATAACTGAAGATTTTCCAAATTGGTAAGCCTACTCATTTCTTTTGGAAGATTTCCACTAAGCTCATTTGAAAGAAGATTCAACGTAGTGAGTATTGTCAAATTTCCGACAGTGGAAGGAATTGGTCCCGAGAGTTTATTCATTTGAAGGAAAATAATACCCAAATTGACCAAGTTACCAATGGATAAAGGGATTGGCCCAGAGAGATTGTTACCTGCCAACTGGAATGAGGAAAGAGAATAGAGATTTCCAACTTCACTAGGAATGCTTCCGTTGATCTGGTTCGCATAAAGGTAAAGATATTGTAAATTGCTCAAGTTTCCAATTGTAGAAGGGATTGTACCAATGAGATGGTTATCAGACAAATCAAGATCAAGAAGTTGATTTAGAAACCCTATCTCTTGAGGAATAGAGCCAGAAAAATTATTATTTCCAAGATATAGTCTCTTGAGGTCGACCAAATTCCCAATTTCACGAGGAATGTGGCCAATAAGTTGGTTGTTGTGTAACTGAAGATTTGATATATTGGCCAACTTTCCTATAGAAATAGAGATAGACCCAATGAGGTTACAATCACTAATAACAAGATCTATTAAATTACCCAACATCCCAAAATCCTTAGGCATGGAACCAGAAAGGCCACTTTCTTGAAGATGAAGAAATTGTACGTTTTGTGACTTGAAAATGCTTTGTGAGATGGAACCATTAAAATTATTATTTGCAAGTGACAAATGCTTTAAGTCCATTTGCCAGATTCTGTGGGGAATGTGGCCAAAAAGGTTGTTATTTGCTACATCAAGATGTGACATGTTAGTTACCTTTTCTATGGAGATTGGTATAGTCCCTATGAGATTGCACCAAGAAACATCAAGCATTGTCAAATTCCTCAATCTACCAATTTCTTGAGGAAGAGGTCCCCTCATTAAAAAATTGTGACTCATTGACAATACACAAAGACCCATCAAATGGGTTATCTCACGTGGAATAGTCCCAATGAGATAATTGTAACTGAGGTCAAGATAGGAGAGTCTAGACAGATTACCAACGGTGCTAGGAATGCTACCTAAGAGGTTGTTTGTAGACAAATCGAGAGTTTCAAGACTAGACATCTCTCCAATATGGTGTGGAACAACTCCGTACAAGAAGTTGTTTCTTAATACTAAGGTACGGATTTTTTGAAGTGATGAGAAATTGAGAGTTTGAAGCGTACCTTTTAGTCCAACATTGGTGAGATTTACCTTGTTGATGGATTTTGAGTTATTATCACATGTGATTCCTTCCCAACTGCTACAAGGATTATTACCAATCCATGAAGAGAGCAATGCCCTGCTATGGTTGTCAAGGCTTGTTTTCCACTTCAACAGAGCATCAGCCTCGTTACCTTCGTTTTTTGTTGCAGCATGAGGTGATGTGGCAATTACAAACACAAAGAAGAACAAGAGAAGACACGACATTGGTAAGAGCTTCATCTTCTGAAGCATTTTGAAAATGTGAACACAATTAAAGTATAATTGAACTAGACACTTATATTATGATATTGCATGCATTATAATGGGAAATGTAGGTGATATTTATAATGCTTTGTCATAGTGAAGACTTGGGCTGATTAAACTCGTTCACTTTTGTCTTTAGTATGAAGCTGAGACTTATTATGGTGGTTTTGATCAGAAACACGAGGTTGGAGTAATAGGGCGAGATAATGAGTTTGACAACCTGAACCAAAAAATTAAAAAAAATCAACTTTTCTTCTTGTATAACTCTTAAGAATCATAGAAAATAATATAGTTATCGGTGGTATATTGTAAGATAGAATGGATCTACATGATCCAACAACCCATTTTATGTTAAAAAGATTATAGGGTTAAAATTAACAAAATTAATAAGGTTTATGATAGATCATTTGTAATATGATCCATCATAGACATTTTGGTTAACAAACATGGATCAAATTGACAAACGGATGTGAATATAAGGGACCAAACGAACATTTTAGGAGCTATGGATCAAAACGAAATTAAAAAAAATAGTTAGGAGCCCAAATAACCAATTTAGCCTATATTTTTTATTTTATAAGTCAAGAGCCAAATGACATCAAAAGGAATAGTGTCCAACTAAGTTGGTACCCTATTATGATATTTTGTCATTTGCTCATATATATTATTAAAAAAGGAAAAAAAATTACATAAAACCTGACACAATCAATCCATGTGAATCAACCCGAACAGGGAATACAGCAAAAAAGAACAGCACAGTGGATCCAACCCTAATCAATTCTAACAAACTAACACCATTAATGATAAACGTTTGTGAATACCAAGCGGGACGATAATTTGACGAATGAATCGATCGTCAACACGAAACCAGATCACATACCATCAACTCCCTGCAACAACGAAAAGAAGGCATTAACGACTCTTTTGAGTCCACACAGTCTCATGTCAATCAAAAGGATGACTAGGATACGAAACCAACAAATTCCTGAATGTGAGGGGGTGGATTCGACCGCCTATTAGCGAATCTAGTAATAATTATAAATCATTGAATTTTAACAATAATTTATCTATTCATTCATAATTATATAACTTTGAAATATTGAATTAATTTCATTATAAATTATAAAAAAAATGAACAATTTTTTAATTTTATTAATAATTAAAAAAATTAAAACTTGAAAAAAAAATCAAATCATAATAAATAACATACTCTTGATTTCTTTTTTAACTTTAAATGAATAAATTATTTGATGTACTAAAAAATAGTCTTTCATTGAAAATTCAAAGTTGATAGTTTAAGTATAACACTTGTAAGTATTATTTAATTTATTTTATTACTATTAAAATAATATAATAATTGAATAGAGAAAAAAAATTACTACCTCCGTCCCTAATTATAAGGCCCTTTTGAGAGAAACACTGGAATTAAGATAGTTGATAGTTGAATTAATTTTGTTGACAATTGTTATTGTTTTACATGTTTACCCTTTAAGAAAGAGAATTAGTTAATGTTTTCAAAAAGTATTTATTATATATTGCAGAAAAATATGCAACATAAATAGGGATATAGTGGTAAATAAATAATTAATGTACATTAAAATTTGAAATGAGTCTTATAAAAAAGGACAAAGAAAAAACACAAAAGGGTCTTATAATTAGGGATGGAGGTAGTACAATTAATTATGTATATGGGACCCACATGTAATAGGATATATATATAGAGAGAGAGAGTGAGAGCGCCTATAACAGCACTCATCTTTATAGGCACCGAATAATTGATGTCACAATGGTGGTGCTTATTTAGCTTGGTGCTAAATAGATGAAGAACCCCAATTGTAGATGGTCTTAGGCCATCCACAATCGAGATACTCATTTTTGTGTACTTAAATGGGTCCCACGTAAACACATCACTCATTTATAATTTTTTAATAGTAGTATCTAATAAGCACGCAATCCTTCCAACTCAGATCTCACACAAGTTTCTTAAATGGAACCCACTAATCAACTACCAATAACTTTATATCATTACATTTCAATTTTTATAATTAAAAGAGTGCGGGTCCCGCTTAAAATTAGGGTTCTTAAGCAAGACCCCGAAAAAAATTCTCCTCAATGAAGTTCCTAATAGATACTGAGTTTAAATGTTTAAGACTCTCTCTTTAGAGATGGTATTAGGATACTTGTTAGCAAGATCCTTCTTTTATGGGAAATGCTAACTTGTACCCTTAACGCACAAGTTAAGAAGTTAAAAATAGAATTATATTTTTGGAAATTGTGTATTCAATATTACAAAACTTTAAATATTTATACTTTCAATATAAAATTTATTGTTTATTTTCTTTTATGGCTCCTTAGCTTGTGTCATAGGGGTACAAGTTAGCATCATTTTAATTTGCTCATTTGGTGAGAAATATTTCATAGTCATGGATAATTTCTTTTTCTCTTTCACTCATCGAGCAGTGGTGGTTTTAAGTCATTTTTACATAGAATATTTCATCTGTATCATTTTTTTTCTTCTCTTTTTCGATCTAAATAAGTTATTTTCACATATATCAAGTTTTTTTTATGTGTTAGTGTAGTGTTGTGTTGTCCGTCGTCTTGTGCGGCATTGTTTAATTTCGCGTCTTGTTGTGTTGTTTGTTTGATTCATATTGAAAGATCAGTTTCACTCCATAACATATTCAATCAATTATTTGGACGACAGATTCGTTATCGTGCGGTATTATGGTGATTTAAATTTTGTCATATTATTTGTAGGTATTTTGTTGGTGTATGTTATTAACTTGGACATTGAGAGTTTATCAGCAGATTCCGCTTTACGTTTTTAGCGATATTGATGTCATTGTATTTGATATATTATATCAATTTGAATGAATGAATATTATTTTGTTAATTTATAAAATAAAATAAAATATTCATAGTCATGGTCATGGATGATATTTTACTCTTTGCAATTAAACCACATCCTCCATTTTTCGTTGTGCGACACGTTTTGCAAGACTTACATTCTGATTTTGCTTTCTCTCACTTTGTTGCACGCTTCTTGGTTTTCAAACGACACACGTGAAAATTGGTGTCTAATTTTATTCAACATTTAACAATTTAATCGTTATTGATTCATTTTTTAATTGTACTAAAATAAAATCCTTTTCGTACTATCTTTAATTCTTTCCACAATTCAACTAAGGTGGATTAAATAAATGTACATTCTCTTGTAAATCAAATATGGAGAATGATCTTTAAAGAAAATGGAGAATGCTAACGAACATCTTGAGACATTGGTTAAAATTATAAAATAAGTAAGTTTGCATAAAAAAAAAAAGTGTAATTATTACTAAGATAAAAGTAAAAATTTGTATTTTCAAGACAAAGTTTTTTTTCTTCAAGTAGTCTAGCGGCTAGAGAAATTCACATTAAAAGTAAATAAGCGGGGTGTTTGGGGTTCGAACTCCGACCTTTGCATATATTATGCATTATTCTTACCAAGTGAGCTAACCTCACAAGACTCCAAGACAAAGTTTCAATTAATTATAGCAGAATTTGATAAATTTTGGTACGCGGATTGCAATATATTGTTTACCTCTTTTCAACATTTAATGTGTACTAGACCATTGACCCGTGCGTTCAATAAATATATTAAGCGCAAATATGTATCAAAATAGTTGAGTTGAATGGAAAAAATAGTATAATTCAATTCATAATATTAATTGTCACAAACGTTTGTATTGTACCATATTAAAATATTTTCATGACATCGACCCTAGACTTTTGACCCGCGCATCGCACGGGTCTATTAAAAACACAAAACAATTAAATTTTGGTCTGAAATCGTATCTTTAAATTGTTTTTTCTTTCTCTTTTAGTAAAATAAGCGATTTCCACCTATTTACGGTCTTTTTTTCGTATGTTTAATGATTTCGTCATTTGGATTTGATTTCCCGTAGATTCATCTCTTTCATTTTTATCGATTTTAAAGTTTTATTGTTGTAGCTATAAACGAAAACGGTATAAATAAAACCAACAAATACATTATTTGTCCATTGATTGTTGTCAACTATATATTCTTTTATTTACTTTTTACAATACAAAATTTGCATGAATAGACTCTCTATCAAGTCTTCGGTGGCGATTGTATCTGAAGCAAATCATCATACATAGATATTATAGGACATCTCATTTAGCTCAATGCTGGAGTTGGTTCAACTTTCATTCCATTAAGTTGTGCTGAAAAGAACAAATTAATAATATTATATTATCCTATCATTGTGTCTCTTTATCATGTTTGTGGACTTCCTGTAAATCAACATTAAGAATAAGTATGTTTCATTTTAACATTGATTAAATCAAACGATGCAATATAAAACACATTTAGGTGGAGATTTATTTTACATACAAACTTGGAAAAAAAATATAAGAACATATATACACACACACATATATATTTATTTATTTTTAAACAGCCAAACTTCATTAATAATGCACAAATCATTCTAAATAAATATAAGAACATATATTTATGTTTCATATTGTAAATTTTTTCTTTCAAGCGCAAAATCATTCTTCTTTCAAGCTTCACAATATAGAAGTTGGCTACTACAAAACCAGTCAACCTGCAAAAAGAGATAATGAAAGTGTCTATTTTAGATTGATAGATATGTCATAGAATTGTCAAAAAACACATAGTTGTGATTTTGCATAAATTCAATTGGATTCTTTAAGAACAATTCAAGACACAACATTTTGAAGAAAAAGAAACAATTGGGGAGAGCACATAATATAAGAAGAAAAAAAACATTACAATAAGAAATTTAGTAACAACTTATTAAACTGTATGCTTGAATCGCTTTTTAGCTTGTTCCATTCATTGGTTTCTACATACTCCAAATAGTACTTCCAAAACTTCTCTAACTGCTTTCTCAACTTTCAATAAGGATTGAACCAGTTGCAAGTGTGTTCTTTTCTGCATTTCTTTTCTGGAAGATACACAATAAATTTAATAAATTGCTGACGCATTTCACACTCAGTAAAATATATGTAGGAACCAAGTATTACAATACATAAAACTGGCACCGATAAAATACCTTCAGCATCTTCAAAGAACCGTTAATGAATTTTAAGGCCTCTTGGAGAGCACTGGTTAGTATCACTGGTGTTTGCACGGCCTTCAAAATAAATAATCACGTTCAATTAAATCACAGAAATATGTGTATCTCTTATTGAAGGAAAAGAAACAAATAAGTGTAAAACTCAAAATCAAAGAAAATTAAATCACAGTAGGAGATTTTGAAACAACTGACAAACAGCTTTTTAGTAATTGTTCCCTTCATTGATATATAAACCTTTATTCCTCTTTTACCGGTATTCTGTCCAAAAAATAATAAAGAAAATAGAAATAGAATTAGCACGAAATATAATTTTGAGAATAGAACTAAGAAATTATTTTGTTTCTAAATAAGAGATAAGTAAGAGAGGTATGGAGCGTAGTTGATAGTATCAGGAAACGATCTGTTCATTTCTCTCCATAAAAAATAGGATATTTTGTTTATATCAGCAGGAAACGTTCCGTTTATTCTATTAAAAAATAGGAAATTTTGTTACGTACGTTCTGTTTACTCCTATCCATAAAAATAGCAAATTTTGTTACGTAGGAAAGGATTGCATATTGGGAAACGATCTGTTTATTTCTTTTCATAAAAAATAGGACATTTTGTTAAGCATGAAACAAAGTAGTAACTATTTCACTTAAAATTTCTTCCCCAAAAATTAGGTTAAATCAGGCGACAAAATTAGGTTAAATCTAGGTTAATATTGAGTTACAGGTTAACATTTATAAGTAAGAGATGTGTTTTACCGATATATAGTTATATCAATTTTATAGTTATAATAGTTTTGTTACTATTAATGGGTTTTCAGCAAGCAACTCCGATGGGTTTTTCGCGAGTTGGAGAGAAAACGCAAATGGGGCAGAAATAGGGATAGGACTATGTGTAGAAATTCTCGTGTTTTCATTTTAACCTTTAACAAATTTATACCATTGATTAAATCTAACGGTATCAATTTTGTGGTCCACTGGTGAGGGAATTAATTGAACTCTTACCTTATATATATATATATATATATATATATTTTATTTTTATTTTTGTGTGTGGATACAATAGTTAGTTTTGATATTTCTTTTCAACCACTCCAAAAATGTATATATTTCCCCTAAAAAAATGGGGAATATATTTGGTGTCATGCGAATTATATACTAGATCTAGAAAGGAGCTTGCTCATATTCTTATTGTCTTGATTCCAAAAGTTGAGCAACAATTTAATTTCAAAGAGTTTCAACGTATAAGCTTCTGTAACACTATTTACAAGCTAATCACTAAGGTCTTTTTGTTAATAGACTGAGACTGATGCTTTATCAAATTATTGGTCCCTTCCAAAGTAGCTTCTTTCCTAGTCGTAGTATAAGTGACAACGCTATTATTCTTCAAGAAGTGATTCACACCATGCACAAATCAAAAAGGAAGAAAGGCGATGTTGCTTATAAATTGGATTTGGAAAAAGCCTATGATAATGTTAGTACGAACTTTCTCAAGTCTTGCTTGGAGGATTTTGGATTCCCAACTTTAACTATTAATTTAATTGATGGTCGGATTAGGCAAGTGTATTAAATCGTTTACCAAGTAATAAAGTGATAAGAATAGTATCGTACAATTTGTGTTACTTGTTTTTAAAAAATAAAATAATAAAAGATTTTAGGGATTTGAGATTGCAATTTTTATCTGTTTGCAACAGAGCAAGTTACCTGTTTTGCTTGCAGAAATGTAAGCAGCGGTTAGGGTTCTTCCAATCTCCCTCTATTTATTTGTTGGAATTAAATAATATTCATGTCGCGTTTACTTATTCTAAGTAGACTATCTAACAGATGAGTCCGTCGGGACATTCTAACCTAATCGGTTCGTCAAGTTGCACCTTCTGATCGCACGGTGATCCTTATGTGCGGGGCCTTACTCTTTCGGTTGATTTCGGTTTATCCCTCCAATGTTGAGTTGCCCCTACTGGTCACACGATGATCCTTACGTGTGGGGTCTTACTCCCTCAAATGTAATTGAAACATAGACTTATGTTAGCGTTCCTAAATTTCCAAAGGTATGATGGACAGTGTTTCTAAAGGTTTTCTCATCTATGAATCTTAGGAGTACATAACACACTCTTCCTCTCAGTAGTTTTACAAATGGGCAGCCCTATCAGCGTCTACCTTACCAAGGTTCGAGGAGAATGGAGTTAATGGGCTGATTTAAGTCATAAAGTCACTTGTTTCCTTAATTAATAACTAGTTACATCCTAGGTTCAACATATTTTATTCAATATTAGTAATGTCACCTCCTAAGTACTTACTGCTAGGGGCAACTCGCTTTCGATATCTTTCGTCTAGTTTCTAACTGATTACTTCCTAGATAAACAAATATAAATATCAAAATTAGGCTCTGTCACTACATAAGTGCCTAAACTAGGGTTGCGCTCCATAGGAGACAAATCTTACGCACTATAGTAAAACTAAATAGCGAATAGAAAATAACTAAATAAGCAACATTAAATTAAATAATTATCCAACAAAATAAATAGAGGTTCATCTTAGAACCCTAGCCTAAGAAGATTTAGTTACCAATGGTAACTAAATAACTAATTACAAAAAAAAATAAAACTTACCCTAAAATCTTGGAGAGAGGAGAGAGAAACTTTTCCTGAAAGCTCCTAGAATCTGCCTTCCTCTTGAACTGCTCCAGTTCTGAACGAGAAATTATGAATGAGGAAGGCAGTATTATAGGGAAAGTTTCCACCTGAACTTGGGCTAAAATCACAGGCTTTCTTCCACAAAAAGTTACAAAATTGTGACTTTTTTCGCAAGCAACTGTGCACCTAGCGTCGACATGCATTCGCCAGGCGCATCTGCCTTGCATGTTAGCTAGGCACCATGCATATGGGCGCTTCTTGTAACACCCTAATTCCCAACGTTGATTTAATAAATAATGCGAATAATTTTAAACAAAAAGGATGTTACACATATTCATCAATTATTCATTCGAATAATAAATAATACGTTATACTTCAGAATGCGGAAAATACTTCAAAAATATTCCATATAAAGAACGGGTGTGATTCTCAATCGTCAATGTGAAAAATATCATAATGATTTCAAATACATAAGATTCCTAAATTTAAACATTCAACGTTTGACTCCAACCCTAGTGTTACAAATCAGAGCGCATGATTATTCGACTATATAAATAATTAGATAATAGTTACGGAAGTATATCTCCGTCGCCACCTTCTAAACGTCCTGTAACTAGAGCTCCTCGTCCTGAGTGTCTGTACCCCAAGAGTATAGACACCATAATACACAACAACAGAGGGGTGAGAATATTCATCGTAACATATACTGAGATACATGAATAATATATAAATAGGCATAACATCATTTGATCATCATTTACAACATATTAACAATTCTTCATCAGGTTATACAACATCATTAACACATCATCATTATCATAATTTTTCAGTTTTAAC
>Ga0315914_1001681_pt1 | contig 33519 bp, 18 predicted proteins | sample MpolenodulesMG_FD_203920 | JGI IMG/M metagenome (GOLD analysis project Ga0315914, IMG submission 203920) | Medicago polymorpha root nodule microbial communities from Los Angeles, California, United States - elongated nodules | ecosystem: Host-associated > Plants > Roots > Nodule | place: USA...
TATTTAGGTAGTATCGCTTTGGTCCCTTAATTAAAATTTGATTTATTTTGGTCCTTTAACTTCTCTTCGTTTCATATTTTGGTCCTTTACGTTAGTTTTAATTCAAAAACGTTAGGTTTTCTTCATTTTTTTCTGGGATTCTTGTTGTTGAAGGTTGATGAAGATGATATGAAGATGAAAAAAAAGAAGAAGAAGATGAAGAAAACCTAACGTTTTTGAATTAAAACTAACTGAAATGACCAAAATATGTAACAGAGAGAAGTTAAGGGAGCAAAATAAATCGAATTTTAATTAAGGAACTAGAGCGATACTACCTAAATAGTTAAGGGAACAAAAATGCAATTTAACCTTGTATGTAAGTGTGTTTTAATTAACATATTCATCATGGATTTGAAGGCTTAAACTTTTGAGCATTTTTTTCCACTTATTTGTTTTTCAACATAAATATCACAATATTCTCTCCTTCAAGTATGATTACACGGGAGTCCATATTAGTATATCAAATTCTTTTGAAAGAGAAAAAAAATGAAGTTATGGGATCGGTTGATTAATGAATTAAGTCTGAATTAAATAAATAGGCGTGGGTATTATTCCATTCCCGCCAAATAACCTTGTATCACCATCAATGGAGGGAGAGAATGCGTTGAACTTGCTTCGAAGCAGAATCTGCGATACTGGATTCATCTTCAAAGACTTTCCAGATACCAATTACAGGTACCACAAACTTCCCCTTTCTCAATTTAATTTTAATTTTAATCATATCACTGATTTTAATCAATAATTATTATCATTACCAGCAAGCTCAAATTCATGATATCAACTTCCATCGCTGAAGCATGCAACAATTCTATTCTTCTTCTCGGCCCCCGTGGCTCCGGCAAGCTTGCGGTTTGTTTTCCACAAACATCTACATCTACTTAAAGGGTTTCTAATTCATTTTCCGTTTAATTTTCTCTTTTGTTTTTTCTTTTTAGGTTTTGGATCTAGTTCTTCAAGATTTGTTGATTCAATATCCAGACTCCATTTCAGTGGTATTCAATTCAATTTTTAATTCCTTGCCTCCATAAATTATATCTTTTATTTTTTATTTTTTTTTAATTTTATCCCATTTACCCTAGTTATTATTTTCAATTTGAATTATATTTTCATGGATTTTTGCAGGTCAGGTTGAATGGGCTTTTACATTGTGATGACATCTCTGCATTCAAGGTTCTCATACTAATTTAAACACCTTCTATATCATATTATTATTTAATTGCCTCATTTACTTTATATGTGGGTAAAACACCAAATTCGTCCCTGACTTTGTAGCACATATTCTCCGAGATTATGAATATTTCAAAAAAAATCCCCGACTCTATTAAATTATTAAGTCGGTCTCTATATTTTAACCATTTTTTATCAAGTTGGTCAATATGTTTAACAACTCGCTGTCAATTTAGTCGCTAACAACCTGTAGTCATAGGACTAATCCGGGAGGTGGGTGGGGGTTGGGTAGCTCAACTGGTTTGAGTTAAGGGGTAAGGAGTTGGAGGAGTTCAAACCTACTAACATTTGTTATTCAAACAAAAAGTCATAGGTCTAATCCCCTTAGAATGTAGAGTAACAGTTAAGGGACAACTCCTCTCCCAACAAATGCAGCTCTATTCCCATCACTGGGATTCGGATTCGGAACATATGCCTAGTTTTAATTCTCTCAAGTAAATGGTTTTCTCATGTATTGTGATTTTTGAGGTTCTTTATGTTGAGTGTTGATTTACTGATGATTTTGCTTAAGCTAGTATTGCTTTGTTTGCAATACAAGGGTTCTTATTTTCCTTATTTGTCTCCTTCGTTACTTTCTGATTCTTGCCCAAACAATAAAGGAAAATTGGTTGGCATGAGGTCTATTTGAGTGTTAAAGTTAAACTACATAACTTCAATACAGTATTATATTAATCTTCAACAATGGATTAGCTTGGGAGCTTATAGATTTGTCTTCTTGATGAACTGTGACAATGGCCTTTTTAAATTCTGGTCAAATCTTTCTCCTACTACAAACTTGTGAAATTCAAAGGAATTGGATGGTTATGGAGTTGACAGCGCACCTTAGATTATTTCTGGTTAGGCAAAAGCTGTGATGCTTTCATTAGGCAGTATATTTATGAATACTAAATAATAAAGGAATTGGATGGTTATAGAATTTATGAATCTTATCATGGAAATTGTTCAAACTAGTATATGTAAGTTGCACTGCTGCCTTTTCTTGTATAGTATCTCATTTGTTGTTGCAAATGATGTTCAACCAGGAAATAGCTAGGCAGTTATGCATGGAGCATCAATTGCTATTCTCTAAAGCGGTAACATGACTTACTTATACACAATTTGCACTATATATTTACAGTTATGTAGAATGGTTTGTTGAATTTGATATGAACCTTTTGTAGGCATCATTTGATGACAACTCCCAATTTATGGTAGCTGTGCTAAAGTAAGTGAAGTTTTCTTGGTTGGAAAGGAAAATATTTTGAATTTCTAAAGCATTCGTTATCTTTGTGTTGTAGGGAATGTGGATTAGCACATAAAACTGTAATTTTTATTTTGGATGAGTTTGACCTATTTGCTCAGGTAAGACTTTATTATATATTCCCCTCTGACTGTTACTAAAAGCTTAGCATCGATTACTGGTTATGACTGTCGTTAATACTTGTTATGATCAACTACTATATTAACTAATTTCAGCCGTGTTCTGTGTGAAATGTTTTGTATTACATGTTTGGTTTTGACTTCGTTAACCATACATTTACTTCTACTTGCTTACTAATTTTCTGTAGGGTAAACAACGGTTACTTTATAGCTTGCTAGATGCAATGCAATCAGTATCATCACAAGCTGTTGTACTAGGCATTAGCTGCCGCCTGGTATGTGCATTACAATTATTTCCTTTTTTCAATGATCAGGTCTAAATATTTATACCTGGTTAACAAACAAAAAGATTTCTTTAAATTGATATTGTTGTGTGATGTACAAAGTATTGTTATTTGTTGCGAGTTTTCCAATTTGATTTGATTGTTAATCTTGAGAATCTATCACTGCATAAGGTGCTTGGAGATAATGAGTGACTCTTACAAATCAAAATAATTGACCATGCAGGATGCAGATCAGCTATTGGAGAAAAGAGTACGATCTCGTTTTTCACACAGAAAGCTGTTGTTCTTACCACCTTCAATAGAAGATTCACAAAGGTAGATAAATTGTAGTTACCTTTTCCCTTTGGAGTGAATCATGCTGAATATGATGTCAAATATGCTGTTTTGACTTAATATGCAGATTATTGGTGCATATGCTGACATTACCAATAGATTCAAGCCTTCCATATGATTATGCTGTTGAATTTAATAAAAAGGTTCAAGTATCCTTTTTATCCCGAGGGTTTTTTATGTTGAATCTAGTTAGTCTTTTATAATTTATTCATTTCGCATACTACTTGGATTGAGGTTTGCATGCCTGCTATATTCTGCAATTGTGAAGACTTAATAATTGGATGCTAACCTGTAGTGCATATGTTTTTGCATTTTGGCCAGATGTTCATTTATGATTATATATAAGTTAGTAGCTATGGAGAAAGAGCTATTGCTTGCAATCCTATTCAGTTCTTTGCATTCACTGTATTTATGTTTTTATGAATAATTGATTCGTCAACAGCTATTAAAACTACCATTTTCATAGGAAAATTTACATCTGTGTTTTTCTTGATTATTGAAAATTCACACTTTCATACCTGGTAAAGAAATCCTTTACAAATTACAGAATATTATAGAAGACAAAAGGTTCAAAGAAATCTTCAATAAATTATTGAACTTTGACTCCTCTGTCAAGCATCTGTTGAAATTCCTGTAAGTATATTTTGGTACTTCTATTAGTTTTTCAATATCAAATAGACTATCCTCCCAGACTTAAGCGAGTTTGTTGATTTTCCAGATTCTATGCAGTCTCTCATATGGATTTGCAGACTGGGTTTCTGTCCCGGGAAAACTTTGAAACTGCATTTACAAACATCCAGAGACAGCCCAAACTGGAATGTTTAAAAAGTATGACACTCTTTTATAGTTTATTATATTACAGTCAGCACACATTCAAAGACCTTATAGTTATAATACGCTCTTCTTTTTGCATTAGAGATTTCATCAAGTTCCTATCTTTACCCATTTGTCGAGTCTTGGTTTCTCCCTGTTGGGTTTTCTTTATAATTTGGTAATGATGGATTCTTTTTTCATGCTACAGTCATTGTTTATTAATTTTGTTAAAAACTGCAGCATTAGTGTTCTCTCTCTCATCATGCCATACTTCTCCAGAAACTACCGTTTATTAGCTGGTCAAAAATATGGAAGAACTTAAACACTAGGACCAAAGAAGCAAATTGCTCAATACTTTTATATGCTTTTTTACAGAAATATTTATCCTCATAATTAAATCTATAGACCTCGATATCAATGGTAATTGACGACGATGGTAATTACTAAAGTAACCAACAACAATTTTGAAAGTGTGTTTGTCCGACACCATATACTCTAGTTTTTCCATATAACCCATGTGTTAAGGGAGAGAAAACTTCTGTAGCATGTGAGAGGATATTCTTGGATAATAATTATTTCATGGGTTCTTAAACTCTGATAAAGACTTATCGACTACAAAGGGTTTTAAAGTCACGTTTCTGTCTACAAAACATTGCCGTATTCTTTAGTTCAAGCAAACCTGGAAAAAGAAAAGCATTGCATTTTATATTCTCTCCCGTTGGTCTTCATGTAGAAACTAATGACTTTTGTGTTATATCTTCATTGCTAGCAGATTGCTCCGTTTTAGAACTTTATATTTTGGTAAGCATGAAGAGATTGGAAGTTAAAGAGAAAAGTTTGTGTAACTTCAATGCAGTAATGAAAGGTGATATTTGTCTTTTTTTTAATTTCATTATTCTTCTCACTTTATTCCTTAACGCATCTCTTATATCTTGCAGAGTATAAAAGCATACATGATTCTTTCCAGACTTCTGATTACTATGCAAGGAATGTCTGTTTAAGGGTGTGTGCTTGCTTTGATGATTTATTTAAGCCAAACGTGTATATAAAGTAAATAATTTTTGTGGTAATTTTCCTATGATCATCTGACACCAATCCCATGCTTATTTGGTGGTATTTTTACCATGTGTGTGCAGGCGTTTGAACACCTACTACACCGTGAACTGTTATGTTTCACAGACAACAGAGGGCATAGTTTATCTGTTGAATTTCGTCCTGTAAAGCTCTTAATTTCATCTGCTGAACTGCATCAGGGACTAAAGGCATCTCAGTCATGCCCTGTAAGTTAACTGACAAAACAAGCCCACCTGTATTTTATTTTTATGCATCACATGAGCATTTGATCTGTGTTTTGGGTTAACTTTGTTTTCTGCTTTAGTATTTGTAACTTCTTTGAGTTCTTTCAATCATGGTTATATGTTACATGTGCAGAGGTAGTCGTAATGGGAGAATAATTTTTTAATTTGTATGTTTTGGCAGGCTATCCTTCAAAAGTTAGTAGAACGTGACGGCTGAACACCTGAAGACCTCAACTGTTTGCTGCCTCACATTGGTCAACACTTTTCCTTGATTACCGAAGTTAATATATATGGAATGAATATGATTCCAAATTTTGATAAGATCTCCTTGTTTGTGAACTGTAATTTGTTTAGTCAACACTTTTCCTTGATTATAAATTTATAATTGATGTACATGTATATGTACTCTCTTATGTATTGCCAAGTTATGCCATCAAAATTATTTAGCTAGCTACCTCTTAAATGGTTTTACTTGCACACGCATGAAGGGTATATGTAGTTTTTTTTTTCTTTCTAGAAAATTTAAAACCAAACCAATATAAATTTGATTTCATTGGAAGGGATTTGACTTAAAATCGAACTGACTGTACAACCAAAGAACAAAGTCAAATATATTGGATCCAAGTTCAAATGATCTATACCAATTCAATCTTCACAAACATCCCTACTTTGGAATAAATATTATGTATTTTGATTTTAAAGGGGAATACAATCATCTTTCATGTTACTTTCAATCCTTAGTTAACGGTATGATCTATGAACTTGATTATATATTACAAGTTTTTAGTTGGATGACTGTTGGGTATATAATTTAACATTTTATCTTTTAACCCATTTATTGGAATCTGAAGGATATAGAAACATAACGGAGACAAGAAATAAGATTCATAGACCCAATCGAAGAAGTCACCTAAAACAACACCCTACATACCAATAAGCACAAAAATGTAACGTGTCTTTTACTGGTAGAAAAAACCAAGGGGACGTTAATTCAGTTGGTGCATGCGTTGATTTCTTGATTTTTTTTAGTTTTTTAACAAATGAATTAATGGATTTTATAATGTGAGTTTGATTTAAATGAAGGCAATCACCATGATAATGTTAATGTATATGTCTCTCCGCGGCTTTCTTATCAACCATAACAATTCAATTATATACTTAAATCTTGGTAACGACGTAATATAATTAAACACTATGCATTATGTAGCTGACTAAACTGCTATTAGTATGGAAGAGGACAAGGTTTATGATCTTGTCAAAAAAAGGTTTATGATGTCAAGTTAGTAGAGCAGCTAGTGTTCAAAGAGAATTCCTATTTTATGTCTATATTTCACAAACACACAAAATTTCCTGACACAAACTAAACAGTTGCTTTTGTCCCATTTTAGCTAATCGATCAGATCAAGGTTATGCATTGATTTCCTTTCTCAATTTGGACAGCTACTTCCACAAGCATCAAAAACCATGCAATCCCTCTTTGATTTGTCAGCTAAATCACAAGGTTCACATCTTTGTCTCTCATTCTTTTAAGTCCTCCTTTGTTCATTCCGTCCAAACTTTAAACTATAAATAACAAGTTTCATTTCCAACCTCTCTCCCCTTCACTATCCTTTGGAGAGTGAAAGTGAAAAAATAACAACAAAAAAAAGGAACAAAACTATGGCTGTTGTTACTAATTTTACATGTTCAGCTTCTTCCTTTCTTGTAAGGTGTTGTTCTATGAAAGAAAACCATCATGACCAATTGAACAGTAACAACAGCATTAGAATGAATGGAAGTTATAGGTCTCCTATTAAAGTTGAATCTCTTAGTCAAACAGCTGAAGCTGCACCTACAACTCTTGTTGAAAATGGTCTGCGCCAAAACATACCGACAAAGAAACAATTGGTTGATCCTCATCGTCAAGGTCTCATTGTTGAAGGTGGTGTTGGTTATAGACAAACTGTTGTTATTAGGTCCTATGAAGTTGGTCCTGATAAAACTGCTACACTTGAGAGCATCCTCAATCTTCTACAGGCAAATCAATCTTTATTATTACACCTTTTTTAATTGATTTCAATTCATATGCATTGTAATTGTAAACAAGTTTTACACATGCATCAAGTCACTTCTCACGGCTTTGATAACATGTGATTGGATGCATGCATAAAACTTTTTTTGCACTGATATACAAGTTAGATTTTTTCTATTATCTAAATTTGTTTAATTGCTTTATAAAAAAATCACAAGGGCTTCATTGTTTTGTTTCCAATGCAATCTACTATAGTTTAATTAACAGTATAGTTAATTTCGTGCAGGAAACAGCATTAAACCATGTATGGATGTCTGGACTACTCAGTGATGGATTTGGAGCAACACATGGAATGATGAGGAATGATCTCATTTGGGTTGTATCAAGAATGCAAGTTCTCATTGATTATTATCCCATTTGGTAAGACCCTCTTTCTTACAATTATTTATTATACATAGACACAAATTTATGTCCATTAGTTCTCTTGTTGGAAGACAGAATTGAATTTGATAACTTTCATTCCATACTTGACAAAAAAATGTATTATTTCTTAGGGTTCTCATAGGAATTTTCTCCATATTAATCAAGATCTTTTGTCCTATACCTTTTTGGTGGCAGACAACTAGCTCTTTTAAATTTAAATATAGATATGTGTTGTCAAAGATATACATTGCATAGAGTTTCGCTAAAACATTCCATATTTTAATCCATCATGGGCCATGGCAATCCCAAATCATAGAAAATTTACCGAAGATTCAAAACAATTTTTAATGAATTAAATGAAGTTTTATTTTTACTACCAAAGTATCATCATTTATCATGGCATAAATAACATAATAACTAGTATACACTTAACATGTGACAGGGGAGAGGTACTTGAGATTGACACATGGGTTGGAGCATCGGGCAAGAATGGTATGCGACGCGACTGGCTCATAAGGAGTCAAGCCACGGGCCAAATTTTTGCTCGTGCAACAAGGTATTGTATACATATATATTACCTATGTCCCTTTTTATTAGTACCTTCTGTTCGCGCAGAAAGGTACTCATAAAAAAGGATAGAGATAGTACATGTCTAGCACAATTTCTCAAACATTTTTTAAACCCTTTTTCATACCTATTCTGATTGATATCCGCACGTAAAACAGCACATGGGTGATGATGAACAGCAAAACAAGACGCCTCTCCAAAATGCCAGAAGAGGTGAGGGATGAACTTACACCTTGGTTTATTGAGAAGCAAGCAATAAAAGAAGATACTCCCGAAAAAATCGTCAAATTAAACAAAGAGGCAAAATACATGAATTCCAATTTGAAGGTATGCCATCATTTTAATCGCGGTCAAACCACAATCCTTAACATTACGAATAGCTACTGTCAAATGCAGCTTGATGTCGAGGTTGCAAAAAAATAAAATAAATCATTTTAAAACCGTACATTATATTTTAATTGAACGCTTCCACGACACAAAATATTTACAATTAATGATTTTGTGTCACTGTCGATTTTGCAGCCCAAGAGAAGTGATTTGGACATGAACCAACATGTTAACAATGTAAAGTATCTAAGGTGGATGCTAGAGGTAAATTCAAAACAATATTAATATACTCATTATCATTCTTCAATATTTGTACCATCATTAGAATATCAAATAGTTAACTTTCATTTTTTTACAGACCATTCCAGACCAAATTCTAGAGAGTCACCAATTATCTGGTATCACACTAGAATATAGAAGGGAATGTGGAAGTTCAGATATAGTTCAATCACTATGTGAACCTGAAGAAGATGAAATAGTTCTTAATGGTATGGTTGAACCAGATTACTGCACAAATCTTCTTAATGGATTGTCTTTTGTAAAATCAGATATTATAAATGGTGGTGGAGTTTTGAGCTACCTTGAGAAAAGGCCAATAAGGTATACACATCTTTTACAAGCAAAGGGAGAAAAACAAAATGAAGAAATTGTTAGAGGAAAGACTACATGGAAGAGGAAATTCACTACATGTCCATTTTCTACATAGTAATGTATGTTGAAGTGGTCTTTGAGAATTGGGAACTGAAAGGGTACAAAGTTCAAATTGTACTATGGTGTGTGCTCACTAAGAAAATTCTTGGCATAAATGTAAACGATATTATGGGAATACAGCCAAGAAGCATTTGGAGATGTAATTCATGAAACTGGTGTGAGATATGATAATAATTTATTTATAATGAACTGTAGTGGTGGTTAAATGGTAAACAAATATCTGAATCTCTACATGTTTAATTTGAGGTTTTGTCAATATGATACTCATATTTCTTATGAAATTATGTTTTCTAAAATATAAATATTGACAAATAGCTTTTTGTTTTATAAAATGGTCGTTAATTTATAAATTTATAGAGCAAGAGTACCAGTACACCTCACTTGTACCGTAGAAGTTCCCATAAAAAATATGTTGTGAAGTAAAATGATTTTATACAGACGTTTTTATTTTTTTATTTTTTTTGAAGGAACGTTTTAATTATATGTCATTTTGGTTTCATGTTACAGTTTAAACTTTTAAAATCCTCTTCAAAAGAAAGATTAAACTTTTAAAATTTGTGGACAGATATTTATTGTACTTGTACATGATAAAATATAATTAGATATCTTATAAAACATGTTGAGTTTTAGTACATTTTATACTTACCTCAAAAAACAAAAGTACATTTTATGCTGCTTCCTCTAAGAGAAAAGTACATTCTATCTTGATAGGCAATGGAGGTTGTTGTATTGGTCCATCATGTTTGCTCAAAAATCTCATGATTTATCATAATATATCTCTGATGACGCAAACCTATCAAAACATAATTTCTTTTTTTTTTCTACTAAAAATGTATCGAAACATCGTATAAAACACATTATATAAGAGTAAGAGATGAGTGTTATTTAAACAACCACTTTTGTTGTGAGACAACCTAAATATACAAAGAAAAACGAGTGTTGACACAAAAATCAAAGCAATAGAAGAAAAAAAAGTAAAAACATAATATGAATATGAAAGAGAAAATTGTCACAAAAATTGTCATAAATTTTCTTCAAATAACATTAGGGGATGCTTTACACAACCCCACATAACTCTAAATGTCATACACTATAAAGCTCAACATCAAAGAGCAACACATAGCTCTAAATGTTGTACGCTATAAAGCTCAACATGTGTATTTGCGGTGTGTTTTCGAATTTAGGTCATTAAGATTGAAAGTTAATTTTCAACCAAGCGAACTTTTGAAAAATGGCCACAACCCAATAAAACTACTTGTATAGTTATATTTTTTTATTAATTAAAATTAAAAGAAATTGAAAAACATATTATTTAAACCAGCGTTCGGACGGCCAATGTTTGCTCTTTTTATTACATTAATGCTTATAATTATAAATGACCAACAATATTTTTATGAAATTTTATTTAATTTTAATTAAAATTATTTTGATTAAATTAATACACAACATATTTTCTCATCTACACTAACTTCATAGAAAAATGACTATGAAATACTTTGTTAAATAATATATTAAATTATTAATGCATGTGATTTCGGCCAGATGCATGTGATTTCGGAATATTGATTCCAGTCCATGTGAAGAAGAAAATGCCAATTTTACTTGCAGAAAGAAACTCAAACTATGATCCACTATTACCATATGAGAAGAATAAACTCGCAAACATTTACAATTATGAGGAGGAGGTTGATTTGATAGTATATACACAATTGTATGGCTCTATGAAAACCCATAAAAATTAGGAAGGAATCAAATCAAAGAATAATAATAAATGCACTACTACAATAGTAGTAAAAATTCAATTATCGCCTCTTTCTCTCTAGACTCCGGTGTAGTTGCCAAGACCATAGAACCAAAAATGTAACAATTCCCACTCCAACTGATGACCACAAAATTACAAGCCATAAAGGCATCGACTTGGGATATAAACCTGTCATGCAAACACAACCAATGTTTAATAATTCGTGAATAATACAAGCATCATGCATATATATATATAGTATGGTCTAAATAATAATAAAAATTGTGGATATGTCTAGTATGGTCTCAATAAGTTCTGGTGATTTGGTCAAAGACCGGCCAATTCCTTATCACCATTATTTGTCTTATATTATAAGCCATCTAAACATCTGACACCTGAATTAAAAAACTCAAGTAATATCATGAGTTTCATAAAAATATGGCTTTAATTCATCATATTTCATATAGACTATCAATGTAAAGATTTTTTTTACATCGATGATTAATTGTCCGATTATTAACATTCGATTTGTTGACAGTGTAAATGCTAAAAATACTGTATATTTTACTAAACAACGCTGTAGTTTCTCATTGTAAAATGACTTGTAGATTTATAATATGGGACAGAAAAGTAATAACTTATCATATGTGATTAAAAGTTGTTCAACTATCGTGTCCAAATTATAGGGAGGATGAAAGACCTACCATGTCCAAATTTGATGCAAATCAGAAGTTCAACGATACAAATGGCGAGAGAGAGCCAACAATATGCGCCAACCTTTTTCACTGGCTTACTGAAAAAATGTTCATGAACACTATGACAAAATGTTAAAAATTCATAAGGGTGATGTCATTCATCATAGCATGAGACTGAGAATGTTACCTGTCTTGAAGGTATGAGTTGTACTCCCGAATTGTTGGAATTGCAAGTAACCACCACAAAATTAATCTATATATAACAACTGAATTTCGTGGAGGTATCCAAAGACAAAACTTCAAAAAGAATGTGTTGAGCTCTACAGTCAAAAATACAGTGCAAAGACTGAGTACTTGAATAAATCGCCATGGACCCTGCAATGGATGCCACTCATCTTTGTCCCATTGAGCCGGTGTGAATTGGCCTAATGTTCGTTTCACCTGTAGTAGCGATCAAAGCGCGTTAAAATCACACCCACTCCCCTTAGCAATCATAATAAATTAACAATGAAATTTGGCTATAATTCTGTCAAGAGTCAATTAATATTTTTCTCATGGTGAAGGTACTAGTTATATGACAATACTATCAGAAACACAATTTTAGGGAGAGGAAAAGAAAAAAAACTATCAAACAATAAGTATTGCTGTGAAAAAGTATCATACATGCAAGATCAAATTCAATAGAAATCAAAGATTCAAACATAATGGTCTGACTTATGATAAAACAAATCAAATGGAAAAGGGGGAAAAGCATACTTTTCCAATTATATTAGGCTGTCGACTAAGACCAACCCACTTGTATGTTTTTCCATCGAAGTACCGGACAGTATTCATTCCTGCCCAAATCCCTGCAATATTAACCGAGTAAAAGATGTTACAAACAACTGTGGTAAATTTAATGCCAGAAGACATTACTTACAAAAATACTGCAAAAGCAAAACTACATTCTCTTTAATAAAAATAGGTAGCAAGTTTTCTGGATGAGGAGGGGATCAGATGATTCAAACAAATAATATTTAAAATAAAAAAAATCAAGAATTTACTGAATACCACCAGAATCATCAACTGAAGTGCACATGGTCTATCCAAAATTTTGCATTTCTAGGATGACAAAATCAAAATTTCAAAATAGGAACTGAATTTGCATGAAAATTAATATGGAACTAAGTATACTATATTATTGGCTTGAAAATCATTCTAAAAACAAAATTACCAACAACAGAAAAGTAACACCAAGTACTACTAGTTAAATCATTTACAATATGATGCATAATAAAGGTTCAACGGAGTCTGAAAATAAAGTCTGTGAAGGCATGTAAAAACATTAACAAACTATAAACATGTAAGGTAATTTAATAATTCTCATCCAAGATAATGAAAATATATATATACCTTCAGGATTTAGACAAGTAAAAAGATATATTCACATAAAAATTGATCTGAAACACTTACCAAACCAATTGCAGATCATGATGTCCAGAATAATACTGTCCCACCAACACTCGTTGAAATTTGGCAACATGTGACGGAAAGTAAGCTGAAGATGCCAACATAGATTGGTTTGTAAAGAACACAGAAGACATACCAAAACAATAAAACCTATGTGAAAAAAACCAGATTGTATTAATCAGATCAACCCTAACCTCCATCAACTCAAAACCAATTGATAACACCCAAAGAAGGGGCTGATTACGAATCAATATTGCCTTCCCCCACCAACCAATAATGTGCGCCAGAGCAAACTCATCAAAAATTGTCTCCTGAAAAACAAAGCATAACAAATAAACCTCCATGTTAGAAGATGTCAACATGAAGAAGCAAAGATCGATGAACTATTTGAAGATAATAGGCAAATGCACAAAGTTGGGAAAGAGGAAATCATACATAAACATTCTTAAACCTGCTGGCAGGATTTTCAGGCAGATATACACGGCAATCAGCACCATAAGATCTTTCTGGAAGTTCTGTCAAAAACCATACAAAGCAATAACAGGTTTGAAATTTAGTTAGCCATTTTTAAATATCCCATTAGGCATTTAAAATCTCAGAAACAACACCGATCTACAATGAAAAGATTTCAAACCGATTCAAAGCTAAACTGTAAGAATCAGATTAACTTACCAACGCCGAGATCAGGATGAAGATACTTCATGAACTGTCTAGCATCGTCCCGTTTCTGTGAGGGGATTATTAAGATTAAATGTTAGTTTACTTTTATTCAGTTGCTGGAAACAGTTAAAAAATGACAAAAGAAAGCAACAGCAGAGAGACAAAGTTGGAGGATCAAGCTAACACATGCAAATCCAGAAAGCATGCAAAAATTGAGAGGAAAGATGCACCAACAAAACGGAAAATTTCATCCTTACAAAATATAAATCATAACCAACCTGAAAAAGCAAAAAGGTGAGGGCAACAAGGTATACAACAGCTACCCCGTGTACCAAGCGCCAAATTGCAGGATGTGGCCTAATAAGAACCCTGAATGAAAAGAAAAAACCAGTAAAAAATATAATACACACGAATCTCTAATAAAGTTTAAGCGTTATAACTTGGGAGAACAATTTTAAAGTGACAAACTCACGTAGAAGGAGCTTGCAGCAAGCAATAAGTCAGAAAAACAGCAATCATTGCCCATACACCCCTACAAAGAAATAATTGTGTGGATATTTAGCATCACATACACACAGCAAAATGGTAAAGAAAGCAAAATGAACACTAATAAAACTAAAGATACCAAACCTTTTAACCGAAGTAACAACATCGCCTGATGCATCTCTTTCAGGATCAAGTGCTCCACTTGCCCAACTGACAATAAAATTAAATATAAAAAATTGAAGTGAGGGGAAAGGCTTTCAATTTATAAAAGAACAAATTTCCAAGCTTATAAAAGTTACACTACTTATTGGAAATTAGTTTATCAAGTGAAGCACTCACATAAGAAAGCCAGCACCAATAAGTAATAATGTGATCGTGCGAGGCTTGTATGCCCACGCAGTCCACGGATCATGTTCATCGTCATTTGACAAATGGGAATCACCGTTTTCTTTAACGACACAGTCATATCTGTTTGCTCTTCTATGACCATTAGATTCCATATTTACTGTTCCGGAGAAGCTACTTTTTCTAACTACAATTGAAATCAAATAAATAAGATCATCTGTAGATACTATGCAGATAGCCCCCGAGTTCTATGCACCTCGGTAGATCACCTCCTACAAGTCACAGAACACAAACGGGCACAAAAATTAGTCCACTTAATTCAAATATAAATCCATCATGTGAAAGTAAAAAAACAATGAGATTAATGGATATACACCGTCGGTGTAAAAAAAAATTACACTAACAACGAATCACAACACGTCAATACAACAAAGAATTACATAACTGCCTTTTATTTGAAACCGATGTAAAAACTTTACTATGACTGCATATCCCTTAATCTCTAAAACAATATCATAGATAAAAAAATTAGACCAAGTATTTCATTTACTATAATTAAAAGACACACCAGGCACTAGCATAACACATGAAATACTAACAAGACAAGATCTTGTTAAATATCCATGTATAGTTGCATTTCAATTACATGTTATGAGCACTTCATTTACAAGAGAAAAATATTGAGCAAATAACAAGAGTATGAAGAAGTACAGAATCCACAAATACCATTGTGTAATACTAAATTTCTAATATGCATGGTAAAATAATGATTCCAAACGATAAAGTGTAAACATACAAACTGAAAAGAGTTCAAAAAAAATCACAAAAATATTTATAATATACCTATTGCAGTATACTAAGTACATCAAGTACATTAACAGTATAGCAAGAGTACCGTAAGAAAACATGTAACAGTATCTACCAAGAGTCAATAACCTCTGCATAACAAAACCATTTAAATTAGGGTTCAAAATTAAAGATTTAACTAGAAACACCTATAAATCCCAACTCTGTAATGAATTGACAACACAATAAACCCCAACTCTGTAAATTGTAGCATATGGTACAATCTGGTGACAATTTATTGTCAAAACAGTATAACTTTTTGTAAAAAGCATTAAAAATAATAAATTGAGTGAGAGTTCAACAGTTCATCACAAATTCTTTAGTACATAATAGTAATCAACAATAATCTGAACATCATCATTAATCTCTAAATAGCAGCAGAAAACAATAGCAGCATCTGAACACAGAAGAGACTCACATGCACATAGCACAAATAATTCAAAAACTGTTAAGCAAAAAAAATAATATATATATTTTACTATATGTTAAACATCACTTGAAGATTCCAAGACGATTATAAAACCATGATGGATCTAAATCTGGCATGAGTAACAATAATTTAGAAAAAATGCATAATTAAACAAGAACAGTGTATATGGATGGATGCATGTAAAACAAAAATAATAAATAAAAAAGCACAATGAACCCAAAATTGATTGATGAAAAAAACAAGTGGGGTAAACATAAAAAACAAAAGTTGAATAAGAATTATTGAAGAATTAAAGAAAAAAAAGAAAAGGGTAGTGGGAAAATGACGTAGTACATACATGGAGTAGATTAGGCTATCTATGTACGTGTGTGTTGGTGTTGTACGAGAGTATGATTCGTTGGTAATGAAAAAGAGATTATTAATTATTGAGAAGAAAAAAAGTGTGTTATGTTATAAATGGAGTACTATCTATGAGAAGAAGAAGAAGAAGTAACAACTTACGTAAAGAGAGAGAAAAAGGACCCCTGGCCGTACGATTGGAGAAACGAGGAGATCGTAACCGTTAGATAAGAGAGATGAATCGGAGGAAGAAGGTTAAGAAGAAGAGTTTCAGGTTGAATTGATAATGATGAATAATGAATGAATGAATAAAATATATTGAAGTGGCAGTGACAATGAAAGGGGAAAAAAATAATCAATGATTTATTGTATATTGTTTCTTTCTCTTTCTCTTTCTTTCACTGTCTATGTGTGTTATAATGTTTTTGGTTTTTTGTAATTGTTGTTATTTGGTGTTGAAAGAGTCTGCAACAGCGGCGAAAAGGTGAAGGATGATGATGATGAAAAAATGTTAAGAGAGAGAGAGAGAAGAGAGTACGATGGTCAAAGATAGATTCAAGATGTTTTTAGATACGCACGATGACGATCCATCATCACCAACATTTTTTATTTATCATTATATACACCCTTTTTATTTTGAGTTTATTGTCCCTCTATATATATGTCTTATTACTCCTTTGCCCTCTATGTTTTTAATTTATTCTCTCCAAAATTAGTTATATGTAAGTTTTATCAAAAACATAAAAATAAGTATATCATAGAGACACTAACACGTATGAAGGGGGAATTGGTGGTTTGAATCCAACTAATTATATAATGGATACATTAATTATTCTAAGTATCTAAAAAGTGAAATTTCGTTTATAATAGTGATCTAGGGAGTATGTATCTAGCTTTTTTAATAAATAAATAAACGAGTTAGATCAGTTAAGATTTTAAGTAGACTAAATTATAGACTCGTGAGTTTAACTTAATTGGTGGAAACAATGCATGATATATATAAGGTCCGAGGTTCAAACCTTGACCACTACAAAATAGAATCATAGACTCATGTCAGATATTCTAATTCTTGCTTTCAAGTTCAACAATAATTTCAGACATATAATAATGGGATTAACTAACTGAGGATTATGTTGTAAAAAGGGAAAGAAAGAAAAAATTAATTAAATTTTTCATTTTTTTTTGTGTGACTCTCCGGTTTTCATTGGAAGGACAACTTGAAAATATGGAGTTTGGTTGAAACGTACACAAAATAATAAACATTCAATTTAGTCTCTAAATTATTACTTTCTCACTAATGTGGTCCCTAAACTTTTAAAATCAACTAAAAGATCTTCAAACTATGAGAAATACATCAATTCAGACCCTCAACTGACTGGTTTAGGGACCAATTTGATGGACGAGAGTATAGTTTAAGGACTACATTTACATACTTCTCGTATTTTAGGGAGCTTTTTATTGATTTTAATGGTTTAGGGACCAATTTCACGATAGAATTGTTGTTTAAGGACCTATTCAAAAATTATATCACTTAAAAATCAAACTCGGAATTTTCTGAATGATTCTTCCTATAACTAAGAGCCACAATTAAACCATTTTTTGTACCGTTACTTTAAGATCTATTTTTTGTAGCATATTTATTCCATATTTAAGATCTTTTTTTTTTCTTAAAAAAAAAGTAAACAATTCGTTTCCTTAAGTTTAACTCCGTTAGCATAGATATTGCATAATATATACAAGACTGAGATTTGAACCCCAAATACTTCATTTATTCATCTTATAATGATAAATTTTTAGTCATTATACTACTTGAAAAGAAAAAGAAAAGAAAAAGAGTAGTTCAATTATATTAACATGTCACATGACAAGCTTTTAATAAATATTTCCTCAATAAAAAAACACTTATAATAACAAAGTTAGATTTCTATAGAAATAAAAAAAGAAATGATATTTCCATATTTAATTTGAATGTTATTATTCTCTCTTCAGTTTTCTCTTTTTATTGTTTTTAATCAATAAAAAAAGAAAAAATAAGTTGTTACAAAAATTGTCTCAAGTGATTGTTTGAATATCACTACTCAAATAAAAGATATCTTTGAAATGAAGATAGGCTCTATTGTTAATGACAACATCCTCGGGTGTCTTTCTCTATGTACAATCCCCAATTTTTTTTCTTACATACAAAAAAGTTTGTGTGAGTTTGGTTTTACAAGTTGGTAAAAATCGGTGCAAACCATAAGGTTCAAAGAGCATTTAGAAAATTATTTATAGATCAACTTACAGATAAGTTAATTCTTATCAATTGAAACAACAACCTTTGTCGACATTGAGAGTTTATTGTAGACTTTTTATAATCATCTTTCAAACGAGAAATGATATTTATACAACTATTTTTTGATAATCTTTATGACAACTTTCTCTTATACCCATATTATATTTTTATTTTTTTTCTTTCTATTACTTTAGCTTTTGTTTTAATACATTTCTTTTATAAAATTATGGTTGTTTCAAAAGTTGTCAATCAAATAATTGTTCAAATAACACAACCCCTTTCGAATAGTTACAGAGCAATAGTTGACGGCGCTTATTTTTATAGATTAACAAAATTTAAACGTTTCCGTCTTTAAGGAAAAGTGTGGAGCAATTAAGTGGCTCTAGAATAGATCGATCTTTTTTGAGATGGAAAAATGGAAATAGCGACGTCTATCACAATCAGGCAACTAATCATACCCAACCTAAACACTTTCGGCCATTTTGCATAAACGTATCTTATTTTAACTCTTTCGCATTTTGATAACTGTAACCTTTTTGGTCAAAAGAAAATAAATATTGTATCTTTTCTTTCCCCTCATTTGATTATTTGTTGCTGTTAAAAGTTCATTCGTCACTAAACAAAGTACTTGAGCTAAAATGATTGATGAAATGGGCCGTGAAACAAAGTTAAAAATTACACTAAAGTAAGTTACTAGCAATTATAAAAGAATATACGTAACAAATAGACCTCCCAAGGAAAGGTATATTGAGAAATGAAAGACTTCGTAAATTTAGCTCAGTTGTTAAGGACAATGCATAATATATGTAAGATTCGGAGTTTGAACTTTAAAAAGAAAAAAAAAACCCTTTTTTAAAGTAAAGAAATGAAAGATTTTGTAAACAAAATATATATATCATTATAGATCAACATCAAACCAACATTACCATGGTTGAGGAACTAAAATCTGATCTTTTAAACAAAGTCTTGAATTTGAATCATCTCACTAAAGATTGTCAAATAGAATCAAATATTACTCACACCATTTACTTGGTTAAAAGAAAAAGAACAACTTCAAATTGTCAAATAGAATCAAATATTATCGGTTAATTTGCCCAATAGATTTAAATGAATATTTTATGGTACAGCTGAATTTTGAAGATCACAATGCAAATTGGTCTTTGATATGTTGCTAAAAGTAGTGGTAGGAAATAAAAAGAAGTATCTAGAGCACTTTTAATGGTTGGATATCATCGGTCTTATCTTGGTTAACACCTTAAATAAATAAATTAAAAGTGCTTTTCTGCTTCATTTTCCTGTTTCTTTAGAATAATGTCTGTCTGTCTCATCTCTCAATTGAAAATCAGAAAATAATAAATATTATTGTCGGAAAATATATCAGAAAGTCACAACCTTTGTCTAATCTAAGATTATACGAAGTCATAACCTTTATTTAATCTAATAGATATAGATATATTTTACAATTTCATCCAAATGTTTGAGTTTTATCGTGTTAATTTGTTGTATTGTTTCTTAAAATATCTTTAAAAACGTGTACATAGTGAAAAGTGATTAGAGATGGCAATCCTTTTGGGTTGGATACTATAGTGTTCATTCTTATATTCGCGTTTTGATAAATGTTTGAACCCGAGTTTAGGTCTAAAGCGAATTTTAAGTTCAGGTTTTTTAAGTGTGTTTGAGCTAAAATGAGTTTTTAAACAAAGTCAAAAATTACATTGAAGTAAGCTACTAGCCGTTATTCATTCAATAATTAATGTATTTGATCGGGATCACAATATATTTGTCATTGAATGAATCTAAAAAGATAACTTTTGCTTATAATTCAGACAAGAGGAAATAGTTTTCTTTTTTACACTATAGGAATACTCTATTTTTAACACTATTTCTAACACTCACTCTCATATTCGGTGAAACTCATGTGTGTCTCACAGTTTATATAAAATCTATTTTTAATGTACGGTTTTTACATGAATTTGAGTCAATAAAAGAGTGAATGTTATAAAAAAAGTTAGAAAGAGAGTGTCAACGACACTCCTATTACAATGGACGTTACTTTTAGTACATTTTTTGATTTTATTTTGAAGTTTTCTCTCGTTACTCTGCGTGTGCCTCTTAATCTCTTTCATTCCAATATGCTCATGCCATTTATTATTTTCATTCTAATAATCCACTCCTGCCTTCCATCTTCTTTCATCTTCATCTTTTTTAATTTTGATTAAACACCATTCAATTCATCCGTAACAAACATCACTCTATTTTGAAATTAGTTTTTGATAAGTATTTTTAATGTCCATCCATTAATAAAGACCATAAATACGATAATATTTTAATTTTTGGTAAAATTAGATCAAGTTTATGAAGAAAAATTTAAAAATATTTACTTCATATAAAGAATGATAGTTTGTGATCTTGGTAAAAATAATATTAATTAGAGAAATGATATTTAAATAACTTTTATTATAATTTTGTCTCTCATACTCATCTTATCTTTTTAAAAATTGTCACGAATAATAGATTTTCAAACAACACTATTCGATTAAGTTTATTTCTCATTATTTTTTAACTTATACGTTACTCAACCACCACAAGATGTCATAAAAGTTGCAACTCACCCTGCGCAAGAACCATAATTGTGATCGACTGCATATATGCATATGATTAAACCATGATTAGACACATGTAACATCCGACTTCCAAATAATAAGAATATTCTACATCATGATTTTGACTTTGATATAAGCAATTAAGCAATGGAACCAGGCAAAGATGGTGAATTTGGGGTTGTTCACGTGCAATCACTGAATAAATAATCACAAACACTGCCTTAGGCATGTGACACAGACATGCTTTTGGTGTTTGTGTGTCCAATTTTGCAGTTCCTCATAATACCACGTACGATGTGTGGGCTCTTAATTCAACACCTCACGCACATGATCGTGACCCTCAACACCCTTAATGATATATATCAATGTCATTGTCTTATTTTGATTATGTTACAATTTCAAACCGTTGCATCAATTTAACTCAAATAATTAGGCAATGTGACAACGAAATTGGGATGGAAATAGAATCCATTAATTGTCGATTAATGGGAGGGGAATATTGACTAAGGTGTCAGATACGAACCATTGAGGAAGAGTTGTTGATGTCGTTTCAGATTTTGGGTGTGTGTCCTTTGGAAGTGTTTGAATGGCACAAAGTCATTAACAAGTCCTACCTGTTTTTGGTTTTGGGTGAGTGTGTCTGACCACTCATGACTTAGAGCATTCACAACGATAGTTCCCTAACAAGAACTCCTTAAATGAACCTCACGTGACACATCACTTATTTATAATTTTTTAATTAAAGTACATATTAAGGACTCAATGACTCCAATGACAACTCCAATGAAAAGTACTTAAATATGTCTCACTATCTTTACATCATTAAACAAAAATAATTTACCTATTACTCATTTTTACAAGTGGGATCAAGTAGTACACATTTTATTACTCTCTTATGCAAGTGGGACCAAACAATACACATTTTATTACTTTTTTAAACGTGAGACCCGTTAGTTACCCAGGAGAGAGAGGATCCTTATATAGTTGCTCGTTCCTTAACGGAGACTCATTTCTTCTTCCTCCAATGGATGGTTCTTAACAGGAAGGGATCCTTATTAAGGAAGTGATCCTTATAGGCCGGTGTGTATATGTGGTTTGTTACTGAGATAATATCCAGGTAGTATGATTCAATTATAGTACAACACTGTTGCTAACATTCATGTGAATATGACCTATAAAGCATCTTAATTTAATTAATTTTTAGGGGGTACTTTTTATTGGTGAAAAAAATAAATAAATAAAAGAAAGTTGGGATTTACAATGTATGGTCGCTTGTCAAAGCTCTGTGTTTGTTTCATGTGTGAGATTTTTACCAATGTTGTGGTTTAATTTCATTTCTTGGTCAAAGACTTGTGTTTGTTTCATACTGACTAAAGGTCACTTAATCATCAAAGACATAGTATCTCCTTTGTTTTATATGGTGTGATTGTGATTTTTTTTTTTTAGTTTCGCAACTGCTTGTTTGACTTATTAAAATCAGTCAATTTTAATCACCAAAGGCTAAAGCGTGTGAGTTATATTGGTTCTATCCAAGTTCACACAGTTTTGTACTCTATGTTGCAAAGATATTCAACATTTCAATTTATCATATCTTTAAAATCTACTTTTAAAATACAGATTCACTTTGCTTCAAAAGAAAAAGAAAATACACATTCACTTTAAATTAAAGAAATTAAGTTATTTTGAGTCAATAAAAATTCACTCAATCGATGAGTTGTTGGCTCATCTGCAAAATTGTGAATTCAATTCTTATTGCCGATGTTAAGATCTCTTTAATAAATGATTTATGAATACATCAACCATAAATGTTTTATACGAACCTCTTCTCTCGATCATGGGGAGCCTCTCACCTCAACCCCTTAACTTTTTTTTACAAAATAACTTAACCTTTTCTTAAAAAAAGATGAAGTCATTTTGAGTCAAAAGAAAATGAATTTAAAAATAACACAAACATGATTAATTGCATTGGGAGATTCCACCCATGTGTTGGGGAAAATCAAATTTTAATACTCTATAGCCCTTGTCACGGAACAATCAGGAAACGGCACGCAAATAGGATTTGGTATCTCTCACTTTCTTAGTAGCTTTTTTTGCATTGCATCATGTGCCACTACTTTATGCATAGTTCAGGGAACATCACAAAAACAACACAACTCAAATAAATATCTATGTCTTTGCAATGTGCATTGCGAAATAAGGGGAGATAAATGCGTCACACACTTTCTAATTCTATTACCAACTTTCATAACACCGTTTGCTTCACGTAATTACCACTCAATTTCTCAATCCGGTGTGCCCATTCTCTAAATCTATATTGGACATAGCAACTCACATTTTCCTATTTTGTAACCATTTGGCTAAATGAATTTCGGTCCACTCTAATGCATAAAATACTCATATATCATATCATATACGTCTTCAAAACACATGCAACGTTGCTTTAAGCTAGGGTCTCTCGAATTGACAGTAGTATAAATCAACTAATGAGATACTACTTTTTCTCTTTGAGAGGAAAATGAGATAAACATAAGATTTGTCAAAATTATTAACCACATTATATTTTACTAAATTTATTAGGGAAATTTAACATGTGCCTCTAAGACACAAGTTAGAGTCTATTTGGTAAGGTTGGATAATGAGCTTATAGCTTATAGCGGATAAACTTGTATGACAAAAAAAACTTTGTTTAGTAACAACATTTTCATCACAAGTTTATAGCTTATTTTACGAGCTTATAACTTATTGCTTATTGTTTTTTCTTCCACTTTTACCCTTACTATTTTATCTAAAATTCATTTTTACCGTTTATAATATATTATAAAATTAAACAAAAATGTCTTAATTTTCTTCAAAAAACAAAAATATCTTAATATTTTTTTTAGCAGATAAAAAATATCTTTATTAAATGCAGTACACTTCCGTCAAAAAATTAAATGAAGTATAGGAAAGGTGTCTTTATTCAAGAATTATGCCAATTAAGAGAAATTAGATATCAAACATTGCTTTGATTAATGGCAAACACTTGAAAAAGAATTTTGTTTTCATATGATTAGTTTGATAAAAAAGAAAAATGCATATAGTTCCAGAATGATAATTTATATGATTAGTAGAGGTGTCAATAGAGCCCCAAATTTCAAAGTCAACTTAAAAAAAACCCCACCTAACCCACTAAATTAAAGCCATCTAATTAAAAAAAGTTTTATTTTTTGGTAAAAAAAAAAATTTTTCAGTAAAAATATATTTTTTTTAGGTAAAAAAAGTTTTGTTGGGTAAAAAAGAAGTTTTTTTTTAGGTAAAAAAAGTTTTTTTTTTAAAAAAAACTATAATAAAAAAAAGTTTATAGAAATTTTGAGGCTTTGAGACCTTTTGATTTTTTTATTTGTGAGCTTGCATGAATGTGAGCCTTTTAATCGTGTGAATATTCGAGCCCCTTGTTGGGGCCAAAACTTCAAGGCCCCATAATATTGACACTTTTAATGATTAGCACAAAAATGAAATTTGATGGCTTCATAGTGTATTTGTTTAATGGCTGAAACTAAGATTTTCTTTTTTCAGGATATAAAAAAGCATGTTAAAATTCTTTATTTTATTTTTAATATAAAAAACATTTTGTTCTTGTTTTTATTAAAAAAATATATAAAGATATCATTTTATGTCATTTTACATTTATCACTTATGATCTATTTGTCATCGGTCATCCGCTGTAAACTATCAATTATCCGTTATTTTTACCGAACAGAGCTTTAATGAGTCAAATTTAAATTTTTTAGTTGTAAATCGTGCATTGAATTTAGAGGTAAATACACTCGCCTCCCCTAAACTATGTGTATATATCACTTACACCCCCTCTATTTTCTCACTTGATAATAACCTCCCCTGTCGTTGAAGTCATCCACCTTCCGATAAAAAGAAATAGAAACGCCAACGACATCGCTCCTCCTACCTCCTCACTGTGCGTCTGTGCCGCAACTCTCCTCCCTCCATCCCTAACTTGTGCCTTTAGAGCACATGTCAAACAACTCAAAAATAAAATTATTCCTTTAATACTTTTGCATTCAATTAATTAAAAGTTAGCATTACCCTATTTTGTTTTTGTGTGATTTTATAATAACAATTAACATAAGATTTATTTCAACACTTCGCTCTTTGACTTAATGGTCTCTTAAATATGGAATAACATTTTAAACAACTATTTTTTTTTTAGGATTATACTTCTTTTTTTTATATTTACATATCTCTTATTTTTTTTATATTTTACATGTTACATACATGTTCAAAATATACACAAAAACACTTAATATCGTATTTGTCATCAATTTTTTATGGTCAAACAACATTTCTAAAAAAATATCTACAAAGAAGAAAATGACAATATTTTTTAGGCATATTGTACAACCTACGTCTTTTTTTTTTCCTGGTACAACCAACAAGTTTATTCGAACATATGTGGCTGCTACTCTCTCCATCATTACATTCATATGTATGTACAGCTATCAAAAGATAGGATATTGATAATAATTAATGAACCAGAAGTTACTATTATTATTATTTTAGAATAATGTCCAGCTGGGGGGAATATCATCCCGAGTTGTTGCACATAAATTAGTCATTGACCAGCAAATGCAATCAACAAAAAGGCTCCGACTGGTCCCGCATTTTTGTTTTGTTATAGATTAATCTTTTAGTAGAGTTCTATTTTAGTGATAGAGGAAAAATGCGAAATTCAATTTAGCTCATCAAAAAATAAAGGATCTTATTAATCAATGTTTTAAGGATTTTAAATTAAGAAATTATTTATTGAAAAAAAATCTAATATTTCAATGTTTGATACATTAAATGGATAAATTTTCATAAAAATTTATTATCTAAAGTCTTAAAAAAATGCTCTTAGAATACTCGTAAGTATTTTCAAAAATCAAAATAATTTTAGTAGTTGAGAAAAATGACAAATTACTCCTTACCGCAATTTACAAGGGCAAGTTTTTACTTTTAGAATTACATTTGTCGTTGTTTCGTAGAGTTAAAATCATCAAAAGTTATATTCAATAAAAAAAATCCAGCAATCTGATCTTCAATATAAACAATTTTTATGTTTTTTTTTTGAATGGCAAAATATATATATATATATATATATATATAATAGATATAACAATATACACAAGAAGAGCCACCAAGCGACCCTACGCCAAACCTCCACAAAAAGGAACACCTCAAAGCCCCACAGGTGGGGCCAGGGCGACCCCAAAGAGAGGAAACCACCAAAAGAAACAAAAAGGCACCAAAAGCCGAGAGCAAACCAAAGCAGCAAGCCCAGCAAACACCTGCAAGCACAAAGAACAACAAGAAAACCCCCAAGGTCACACCGGAGAGGAAGGGGAGATACAACCCCACCCACCCCAAACTGGCAGCCTCAAGCAACCAACCACCACAAACCCCTACCGACTCAAACACAGGACGGGCTGCACCTCCCACTCATAGAGATAGCAGGGATTGGCAGGGCACTTAGCCAGGAATCACTTCCAAGCTAAGAGTTTAACTCTATCTACCACAGGCTCCTCACGGAGTAAACCACCAACAAAAATAAGGTCGTTCCGGGACGCCCAAATGGCCGAAATAACAGCATGCCAAACAAGAAGCAAACCTAACCTAACTATCCTCCCCCCTCCTAAACCCGTAAACGCCTGAAACTGCTGAGGTAGCCTCAGAGGCATCACTAACTCCCAACCCAACCACCTAGAGACCTGATACCAAACCGGGAAGAAACAAGGACAGGAAAGGAACAGGTGCATCGCAGACTCAGACGGACTATCGCTAAAAGCACACCCCACCCCACCAACAGGAAGCGGCACAACGCGCCTAATAAGATTGCTACGCGACGGGATCCTATCAAGGAGAAGCTGCCACGAAAAAACAATCACTATAAAAACTTAATAGCTACACCTTTTTGGCGATAGTCTTTGTATACTATACTGATATAAAAAAGCAAAAAGCTACAAACAAAAGGACCATAATCTCTGTTGACCATCATATAACTTGTCTCTGATGGAGGCGGATCAAATTTCTGGCTTTTTTTCATGTCTGCCCTAGTTGTGAGTTTTTATTACCAACCTGCCCCACTTGAAAATTTAAATACGAATATGCCCTAGTTGAAATTTTGAAGCATGAGTATGCCAAATGAAATGGCGCACTCGTAGGTGATGTGGCAACGAGTTTGTCAATTGAAATGGCAGACTCGTGAAGACCTTTTTTGTTTCATTTTTTTCTTTTTTTTTTGTTGTTGTGGTTTTGTATTGTTATTTTTTTCAATTTTAATTATTAAAACCTAAAAACTTAAATTAAAAATAACTTAAAAATAGACTAATAAATTCATAATAAAGCGCTACATGGGGCACAACCGATCAAAAGTATGGCGTCAAGACGGTACTAGTCAATAACTTTTAAAAAATATTCACACCAACACATAATTTTAATTTTCCTAGTCCATCATTAAGTGCTACATGGGACACAGCCGATCAAGATTTTCTACGCGAATTACGGCGTCAAGACGGTACTGAAGTTGAAAGAGGATTTTTTTTCAATCATTTAATGTAATACTTCAAGGAGGCAGTTCTTCTCTGCAATCATCTACCGACAACATAAAATCGGAAGAACCACGATATCCTATTCGTGATATTAGAAGTAGGGGATGTGGCACGAACGAACAATTTGTAGTTTTTATTTGCCGTAATAATTTTTTAATTTGTAATATCTTATTATGAAATTATTTAGTCTATTTTTAAAATATTTTTAACTTAAGTTTTAAGGTTTTAATAACTAAAATTGAAAAAAATAATAATACATAACTAAAATTGAAAAAAATAATAATACAAAACCACAACAAAAAAAGAAAAAAAAGAAAAAAATAAATAAAGAAAGGTCTTCACGAGTCCGCCATTTCAATTGGCAAACTCGTTACCACGTCACCAACGAGTGCGCCATTTCATTTGGCATACTCATGCTTCAAAATTTCAACTAGGGCACATTGGTATTTAAATTTTCATGTGGGGTAGATTGGTAATAAAAACTCACAACTTGGGCAGACATGAAAAAAAGCCCAAATTTCTCTAGTTGTCTTGTGCATACACTAGAATTTCTTCATGCAATTTTAACCTTCTTTATTCTTGTGACACAAGTTAATACTAGATAGAATTGTATCCATAATTAAATATTTCTAGTACATTTTTTTAGTAAAAATATTATTGCAAAAGTGAGCTTTCATAAAGCTAGCTATTTTACAAATAATTCGACTTAATTTCTAAAACTAAAGTTCAATATTCCCTCACGATTAAATTTAAAATGTGAAAAAGTTTAGATAAATTGAGTTCTTGGGTTCACCGGTCACCAGAGTCATGATAGACCTGAAAGACAATTTTTTATACGTCATTTGGATTGCTCAACCCTTAAGAATATCAGTCAGGAATTACAATCCAACGGGTTTTGTACGTTTGGGAGATATAACTCAATGACTTGAGGTGCTTTTGAGCAAAACTAAAGGTCCATATAGCAATTCTAACCTCAATGCTCAAAGAGCCTACTTACTGATCAACCATCAAATATGCTCTCACATTGACAACAGTATTTGATGGTTCCTCTCGCGATTTTGATTTGGGCATATTGAACAGTACAATATAATTATGATTCATCAATTTCATTTTTAAAATCTATCCACACCAATCCAGGTTAAACAATGATAGTTGAAAACAACATTCTGATTCACTCACCTAATGAAAACATGCCCCCAAAGAAACAGATTAGCCAAGACAAGAAGTCACTCTATAGCCAAACATTAGTGCGCCACTTTTAAGTGTTTCAAATTGCATGCTACTACTTTATATCTCATCTCACATATATTATGGTCACGGTTTTCCCTGGCCACAACAGACGAGCTCATAATTAAGACCACTACTGACTACACGCATATAAACTTTAAAAAATGAGTAAAATATATTTGGTATAGTGGTTTCATTGAGCTTCAGACAAGAACATACCAACAAAACACTAAACTCTATTATACCCAGCAATGATCCAGAATCCAGATTTGTGTTCCCTGTTTTAATTTAATGTGGTTCAAATGTTTTCTTATGAAGCATTAGCTAGGGACACTAATTAAAAGGGGGCACAAAGACCCCTACCCAGCATGTCTCATACTCAACATGACCAGATTCCATTATTTTGAAATTATTTACCTAATCTAAAAAGCATGCCCCGACAAATAAATCAATGTCTTATTTCAATATCGGTCTCCTTATATTTTTATATTGTATTAAAAAATATATAGATAAAATAAGCAAAATATTATAAACACTGACCTGATATATCTCTAATCGCAGTTAAGGGGTGGATCACAGAAATGTGTTTTTCTTCAAGAGAAAGAAAAATACTAATATAAAAAATGGATTCGATCTGGATAAATTGTTTTAAAACATTAAAATTTATTCTAATGTAATTAAAAATATAATGAAATGACATTGGGAATAGAAATCAATTGTTATAAACTACAAGGGTCAATGAAAGTTGGCCGTTTCACCGCCATTATAATTTGCATATAGTCACATGCATCTATGCAACAAGTTTCTTCAGGTTGTATTTTTAACAGAACACAACCAAACAAATTTGAAGAGATTAATTGCAACTTTGCATGTAGATCACTCGTGGTGAACACTTTATTTTATTTTATGAGATGATTGGATCTTATTAAACTGACTGGCATGCGATCCGTTCATCGAATGATATTTTCAAAGTTTAATAAGCAATAAGACCATCCACAATGCAGCACTCCATTTGAGTGTTTAACGGGTCCCGACTGTACACGTCATTCGTTTTATAATTAATACTCCCTCCGTTCCAAATTGTATGACGTTTTGACCATTTCACATATATTAAGAAATGTAATTAATATTGTGTGGAAAAGATATATTATGAGTTGTTTTACAAAATTGTCCTTAATAAATAATATTAGAAAGATAAATGAAAAAATTGAAAGAAGAGAGGGTGATAAATAGTTAAGGTTATAATAGGAAAAATAACATTAATGTTGCATTGGTATTGTAAAGCGACATATAATTTGAGACAATTTTTTTTCCCTAAAGCGACATACAATTTGGGACGGAGGAAGTACTTGATAAGCACTCAATCTCTCCAACCCAACACCTCAAAATAATTATTAATTGGGTTCATGCAATAACTCTATATCATTAAATTTTAACAATAATTTATATATTCATTTATAATTATATAATTTTATAATATTGAAATAATTTAATTATAAATTATAAAAGAAGTTAAAACTTGAAAAAACAATATAAAATAAATGATGGTAAATTGTTTGTTGTTTTGCTTAAATCCAATCACTGTATGTTTGTTTCGTTTTTTTTCCCATTCAGATGGGTAAATTATTTGTTGTTTTAAAAAAATGTTTTGGTTGAAAATTTAATGTTGATCGATTAAATATTACTCTTACAACTAATATATAATTTACTTTTTAATATTAAAATAATACAACAATTGAATAGAAAAAAAAAGAATTAATTGCACATATGGGATCCATGAGTAATAGGAGAGAGAAGGTGTCTATAAAAGCATTCATCTCTATAAGTACTATATTAATTGGTATCACAATATGGGTACCTATTTAGCATAGTGCTAAATAGGGGAATGACTCCCCATTGTAGATGGTCTAACAAAGCTAAATCCATAAATTTTAATTAATTAATATTAAACTATAGGTATATACAAGGCCGGACCTTGGGTGTGCAAGGAGCTCGGAAGTTTTATCCCACACCCCTACTTTATACCTTTACCCATACATTTGTTTCAAAATTCCTATTTTGTCCTTTAATACAAACTAAAATTCACCCCATCTTTTTTCACTTTTCTCTGAACAAGATTCAATGAGTGATAAAAACGTGCATCGTTCTCCTTCTAAAAATCTTCTTCAGTCTCTACCTCCCATGTATCTATGATGTTAACTTATTTTGTTCCTCTGATTGGATCTTGGGTCTGAGAGTTTCTACACTTATATTTCTCAATTTGATCTGTAGATTTTAATTTTGAAATTAAGATTATGGTTTGTTTTATTCTTCAAATCCTTTGGAATTTAGCTTGTTATTCTGTTATGGAATTTCATGTAGTTTTTATTTAACTTGTTGTCTTCCTTGATTGCTAGCTTCAATAAAAAAAGTGGAGAAACTATGATTCTGTAACAATAACATAGAAAACATTGGCAAACCCATAAAACCTAAATCAATGATTTTGGTAAATAATTAAAAGAACAAACACAACCATATGAAGAAACGATTCAAATAACAATAACATTTCGGTTGCAAGAATCAATGTCTATAAAAGAAAATCAAATTGAATCGTTTTTGACAAAGAAAGGGTTCCACACGATTTGTTGAGAGCGTTTTCCGGGAGAAGGGTGAAAGAGTGATTGAGTTTTATTTTATATAAAAGGGTAAATTTGATACTTTGTGTCAAATGTTGGGGTCAATGTATAAATGTAGGGGTGTGGGGTATAACTTCCAAGGAGTTCAATGGAACTGGGTCTCTCCAAGGTATGGGCTTAAAAAAAAATTATAGCCCAATAGTACTACTAAGGGTCTGTTTGGTAAGACCACTGAATGAGCTCATAGCTTATAACGGATAGCTTATAAGCTTGTCCGACAAAAAAAAACTCTGTTTGGTAATGTCTTTTCACCACAAGCTTATAGCTTATTTCACGAGCTTATAAACTATTTTTCAGACGCTATTCCAAGTAGCGTTTGAGCTTATAACTTATAGCTTATCATTTTTCTTCCTATTTTACCCTTATTATTTTATCTAAAATCCTTTTTACCCTTAACCATTAATTATAATTTAAACTAGCATACAATCAGCAGTAAATATGCCTCGTTAATGAAAATATTTTTTTTGATAAATTGTTCACTGCTATCTAATTTCCTTACGCTCCCTCCAAAAAATAAAAATTATTTACCTTACGCCTTTTTTTGTTTTTTCATATATAACTTCCGTTGTAGTTTTTAAAAATAAAAATAAAAATACACCTCCTAAAAAAACTGCTTTACATCAATTTTGTTTTTTAAATACTGTTTCAAGTCTACTTAACATGCAGTAAAGAAAAGTTCTCGTAGCTAACCATTATTGTAAATGGTAAATAATGCACTACCAAAAAAAATAAAAATATATGGTAAATAATACATATGACAATAATAATACATTTAAGTACCTGTCAATTGTTACGTTTAATTTTTCTATGAAGTATAAGCATTTAGATGAACCTAAATATAAAATAAAATTTTAGTGAATAAAATTTAATTTATAATATAGATGTAGTAGATTAATGAATTTAAATTACTTCCTTTTAAAAATAAATTAAATTAAATTATGAAATTTTATGTCATTTTACATTTTACACTTCCTTTCAATTAAGAATACCCTTTTATGTCATTTTACATTTATCAGTTAGTTGAACCGCTATTTTTACTAAACACTTTAATTAGCTTATCAACTATCAGTTAGGGCTGAGCATCGGGTGGGTTTGGGCGGTTTCGGGCCGAAAATCCCAAACCCGAAGAAAACCGAAGTAGGGAATACCACAACCATTCCCGACCAATTGTGGACTCGGATTGGTCGGGTGACGGTTTTGACGGGTAACGGGTATGACAGTTCGATTGTAGCGGGTTTCAACTTTGATCTTAAATTTCAAAAGAATGACGACAATTTAAAGAATTATTCTTTGTTAAATCAAGTGGAAAGAAAAAAAATTAAGAAATGTAAATCTAAAGATAACAGTGAAAGAAAGAAGACGCAAAAAACTTGTAATAACTGATGAGAAACAACCAATTGTGATTACCGTGGTGTGTTCAAGTCACTTATTTTTTAGGAATAAAGGAGAGGCTACAGAAGAGGGAAAACATAAGGATGGAGAAGAAGACACAATATTTAATCAACTATGGTTTTTTAGGAAGGCTACAAAATATTAATTAAAATTGTGATATGAAGGTTGCTTATTATTACTTGCTTTGCGTGTACTAGTAAATACATAAAGTAAAAGTTTGATTTGACCAAGTAATGTGGCAAGCTGCATGTGTTTGTGTAGTACATAGGAGAATGTGAGTGAACTATCAACATGTCTCGGGCGGGTATGGACACCGCTGGTTTGGCATTTTGAAATCCGAACCCGCCCATATAAACCCATACAGACTCGTTTGTTTCTATTTTTTA
>Ga0315914_1001682_pt1 | contig 33518 bp, 15 predicted proteins | sample MpolenodulesMG_FD_203920 | JGI IMG/M metagenome (GOLD analysis project Ga0315914, IMG submission 203920) | Medicago polymorpha root nodule microbial communities from Los Angeles, California, United States - elongated nodules | ecosystem: Host-associated > Plants > Roots > Nodule | place: USA...
GTGAAGTTTCCACACCCACCTATCAGCCAAGCCAACCTGCACAACAAGAACAGACAACCGCTCCACACACTCTCCCACCAACAACTCCTCCCACGCAAATAAGCACCGCCTCCACTTCCACGCCTCACCACCCACCCCCAACCTAATGTATACATCTCTGACACCGTAGCTAGTTTATTTTCCGATAACTTAAAAAGTCTTGCATAAGACGTTGCTAACGGAATATCACCTAGCCACGAGACATTCGTTAACATTTCCCTTGAGTTTAATGGTGATCGATTAACAGTCCAAAACAATTTTGCACAGACAATTGATTAAAACACCTAGAATTGCCACATCAATTAATAATTTTTAACCAAAACAACTGATGTGACAATTTTCAGTGTTTAAATTGATTGTATATGCAAATTTATTTTGAACAGTCGATCCACCAATTTTTTTTTTAAGAATGTCGACCCACCAACTTTAAACTCTATACAATTTTAAATGATAAACATAAACATTACTAACAAAAACTGCATATGCTCGTGTAAATTAAGTAAGTTTTCCACCGACAGTGCATGTCTTTTGAATCCTATATTAAAACTCATTTAGAAATGAAGGAATTAATAAACATTATTGCCGACAAAATTTAAATTTTAAAAACTTACATCAAACCAAAACGTTACATTTCATGTGAACCAAACAAATCACAAAATTTTTTTTTTTTTTTGTTTCTTCACATTCTTTATCTTCAACCTTTCTCCACAATTCAAGAAACCCCCAAAACCCTAGATCGATCGAATCCACCATCGTTCGTTATTCTCAGTGGTGGAAACTGAAATTCACGTTCTCTGTTGCTGAAATTCGAAATAAAATTTGAATTTTTTCATTGGGAATTGCTCAGATTGATTTGAATTGCAGGTTCTAGGGTTTTTTTAGGGGTTTGAAACTGAAATTTCAGTTATTTGTTACTGAAATTTGAATAAAAAGTGATTTTTTTCATTGGGGTTGTTCAATTTTTTTGAATTGAAGTTTCTAGGGTTTCTTTTTTGGGGGTTGGAAATGGGAAGTAGAAAGGAAGAAGAGAAGATTGAGAAAATTATTAGGGGGCTTATGAAGCTTCCGCCGAATCGAAGATGTATCAACTGTAATAGTTTGGTAAATTTCTTCAAATTTTGGTTTGAATTGTAAACTTTTGATTTTTTTTTGAGTTTGTTACTGTTTTTGTTTTAGGTTTTTTGTGTTATTTGGTTAATTAATTTGAAGGTTAAGTGGTGTTTAGTTGATGAGAACTAAGAAGGTTTGAAAATGCTTAAGGATTTTGAATTGGTGACAAAAATTTAATTTTAGAGGTTCATGTTCCTTTTTGTGGAATCTCAAAAGTACACCTTATTCAACTAGTAATGTTCGTACGGCCTAACTCAACTAGTAATGCCGATATTGTTAGGCAGTACACCTTATTCCGGTCTCAATACTGGGTCCTCGCAGTTGGGTGTGAGTTTCAGGTGGTGCTTACCACTTCGTGGGCAATTACAGTAACCGCTGTGTCATGATATTTGTTATTGCGGACCATTATTTAATTATGTGTGTTTCTTCTTTTTCTCGATATCCTTTCCAATGTTGCGTGATTTTATTTTGTTATGCTCTAGGAACTTTAGGGGATTTTATTTTGTTGATCATTTTCTTGGATTGGTAGGAACGATATACGAGTTTCTTGTGAAATGCAAAAAGTTTAGTTTCTTTTATTACATGGGAACTTAGAAGGTTAAGCGGGGTTTAGTTGCTGAGAGCTGAGAAAGTTTGAAAATGTTTAAGGAATTTCTTTTGACAAAATTGTAAGTTTTGGAGTATTACCTTCTTTTTTGTGAAACCTTCATATTAAAATGATTTTGACAAAATTAGCCTAATGTTTAGCGTCTGCATAAGGATTTTTAAATACCGGTTACAATAACCGTTGCATCACGATATTTGATATTGCGAGGAATCATGTTCAAATGTCGTGGAGGGTTATTTAAAACACTGCATAAAGGTGGGGTTTTAGATAGCGGCTGTAGTAACCGTTGTGTCACAATATTTGACATTACGGTGAATCACGGTCAAATGTCTTGGACTGTTATTTAAATCACTGCATGAAAGTGGTTGCATAAAAGGAAATAAAATTGATCATGCTTGTTTCTATTTCTCGACATCCTTTGCAATGTGCATAGAGGCAGGGTTTTTAAATAGAGGTTGCAGTAACCGTTGTGTCATGATATTTGATATTGCGGAGAATCATGGTCAAATCTTGTCGACTGTTATTTATAACACCTGCATAAAGGTGGTTACATAAAAGGAAATAAAATTAATGATGTGTGTCTCTTTTTCTGGACATTCTTTGCAATGTTGCAGGATTTTATTATGATATGCTTTAGGAATTTTAGGGTACTTGTGAAATAAAAAGGTTTGGTTTCTTTTATATGATAGTTCCAGTTTAATTGATATGCAATTCTTTCTACAGGGACCTCAGTATGTATGTACAACTTTTTGGACCTTCGTTTGTATCACTTGCAGTGGAATACAGTGAGTTCTTTTTCGTTTTATTTATGAACTCTTGCTTTGTGATCCATCTCTCATATCCTTTATTTTATATGAAATCTTTGCTTGTTGTATTTTGCATTCAAGTTTGTTCAGAATTCCATCCAACCAATTGTTGCATGTTTCATGCAATATTTGTGCCTTTGAAACATGCACTATTCAACATTTCTCTAAAAAACGATACCAATGAAATATGCATACAGACACACAATTGTTGTCATGATTGCAATTTAAATCGCTACATCGTATGAGTTTATATTTTTACTCTCCCACTCCAATCTAAATTGTGAACAAGATCTCATTTTGAGTGAAATCGTACCAAGTTTGGAGCGAAATCACTTCTGGATTGCGAAATCGCGAGTTTCTGCGTGATCTTGGGCGTTTATAGACAGGAAATCTCAGAAATCTTCTAGTTTCGGGTCAGGGGGAAGATGAATGATCAAGTGCTGCTGGTAATGGAAATATGCGGCTAGGAGAAAAGAAAATTAGTGTTAGGGGTATTGGTTTGGGCCGGTCATGTGAGAGTGGGGTCCCCTTTTCTTTTTTTAATTTTCTTTCTAATCATTTTTCACTGCTCTATATTTTATTAACATTGGTTTGGGCTGAGTGTTATCCATGAAAGGCCAATCATAAATTAAGAAAAGTATGATGTATTAATTTTCAATATCTCCTAGCTATATAAAATTTATTATATCATAGTTTATACAAATATATCTTAATAAAGTCAATTAATTCTAGATTATAATCCATGCTAAATATGTGCGCGTGCGTGTGTGTGTAATTTTTCATTTTAGTAGGATCTTACAATCTTTGTCACAATCGTATGTTTATGATCTTGCTACCCCCTTTTGTTAATTAGGTAGGATCTTCCGATCCTAGATACGATCATACGATCTTGGCACCCCTCTCCTGATCTTATTCAAGATCTCGATCTTGACAACCTTGGACACAGATAAATAGGTATAAATATATTGGAAACAACCTAATTAGGAATTCAAATTCTTTGTATACACATGGTTTGATTACCACCAGCTCCAGTTAATTACAAACACATTTTTAATAATTTTACTCCTAAACTCAACTTTTTAAAAATTTGATACTAATTTAAAAGTGGCTTTATTAGGAATTAGATTATTATATATTTTACTCCTTAACCCCAATTTTAGATGTCAGATGATTTTCTTAGTAAAAAAGGAATCCTCCTGATAATTATTGTTTCTAAAGTAAATATTTGACTTTTTCGTAGTAAATATATTCCATGCTCACTTAAAATTATAATCTGGATTCAACTTATAGTCAAAGTTGTGTGGCTTCTTTTGTGTTTCGTGAACATCATGTTCTGCCTCCTTCTAATCCTTTCTGTTGAGATTTGGTACTCATTGCAAAATGAAATGTCCCTTTGTAGTAGTTTTGTTTGTTAATGGTGTTGTTCTTATCAAGGTGATTAAAACCGGACTGGACCTGCAACCGGTCCGATCTAGCCTTTAAACCGCTCTGTCCAAAAACCGGGGAACAGACCGGAAAACCGCTCAAAACCGTAAAACCGGACAGACCGGCGGTTCAGGAGGTTGGACATGATGAACCACGTTTTGGCTTGTTTTTTCTAAAACCACGTCGATGTAGAAGCAAGCAGAGGAGTCTTGTTTTAGTTACAGATTCACAAATTACCAGATTTAGAAAGAAAAAATTGGATGAAAGAAAAAACAGAAGCAGAATATAGAGGACGGATGCTTTTCTGTAAAGTCAAACAAAGAAGAATAAGTGACTGAGAATATGTTGCTGGCGGCTGCTTCCTTTGTTTTCTATTTTAGGGTTAGAGTAACAAGTGGGATTGGGCCTTAGATACATGTTAACGTACTTTTTAACTGGCCCAAATATTTCTAGTAAAACAAAATGATATATACAAAAGTATAAATGATTCATTAGCCTGGCAGAGTAATAAAAAAGTATAAAAAAATGCCAAAGAAGGGAAAAGATGTATCACCGATTTTTTTTAATTTTTTTTTACAAATACACCACCAAATTCTTATAAAAAAAGTGTCAAAGTATCCTTTTTACACAGAGATTCAAATCTCAAATTAATTTTTTTTAATGTTTTAAACTTAAAAAAAACTGTTATTTTTTGCTTTTTATTGTTTATATACTATTTATATATTTAAAAATTATATTTAATTACTACCTGTTGAACCCCGGTCCGACCTTTAAACCCTGAACCCTTGCCTTTACCGGTTTAACATCCGGTCCGGTTTTAATTACCTTGGTTATTATAATCACTTGTTTATTTTAATGTCATGCAGTCGTGAGTTTACTCATCGTGTGAAGTCAGTTTCAATGGCCAAGTTCAATTTTCAAGAAGTTGATGCTCTTCAAAATGGTGGTAACCAGGTATAATATAAGGGTGCATTTTCTTTATTTGTGGCTATTCTTTGTTGAAAAGAGATTGATCCGCGATTGTTTCGTTTAAGCGTGCAAGGGATTTATATTTGAAAGATTGGGACTTCCAAAGACAACGATTGCCAGATAGCAGGTATAAATACAATTATGTGGTTCGCTGTTACATCCACTAAACTAACATGGTTTTACATATATAAATATGCATAATTCATAGTGTAACATCATGTTATGATTTTGCAGCAATGTCAACAAAGTAAGGGAGTTCATAAGGAATGTATATGTGGATAAAAGATATGCTGGAACAAAGTCATCTGAAAAGCCTCCAAGAGATGCACAGGCAATATATTCTTAGCCATTGAGTGTTTTTCGGAATATGTACATATATAGTTTAAGCCTTGATTTGCTATTTCTTTTTCCATCTAAACAAAACCTTTGTTCTAAATATTATAATTCAATTCCATTGAATTCAATTCAGTTAGAAAAATGAAAGTTTAAACAAATGAAAAGAATAGAAATATGTTATATATGAATATGGTGATCACACTGATCTTATTTCCATTGTTGTGCATGCAATTGTTTGCTAGAAACTTAGACTTGTGAAGTTAAATGGCACCATAGAAATCAATGAAAATATCAGATAGATGTAATCAAATGTTCCAATGTCCTCATAATTCAAATTAGTTTCATTCTTAGTTAAATGCTAACATTTTATAACTGCAATTATCTGTAGAGCCTCACAATTAATGAAGACGAGGTTAGGCGTGCCAGTTCTTATCATTCATATTCACAAAGTCCTCCATATGATAATCAGTATGAGGATCGACGATATGGAACGCAAGCAGGGGCTCTGACAAGAAAGCCTGGTTCAGATAAGGTCCGTTATGAAGGGAAGATGGCTAGTATCATTTTTAGTCCTGGTCGTTTAAGTGATCACTCGTATGATGAGAGATTTGCTAATGAGGGATCTGGTCCAAGAAATTCCGACTTTTCTGTGTCTAGTGGTCGTGAGCAATTCAAGCCTGATGTTCAGTCTCCTAAGTTTGGGTTTAACAGTCCATCTTATAAGCGTCCTGGTTCTAGTTCAAGTGAAGATGTGTGGACTCAAGCAAAAATTGCAGCTCTCGAATCTAATGCCGCTGCCAAGAGAGATGCAGATGGAATTCATCGTCCGCAGGTTTCTCTCTCTCTCTCTCTCTCCCTCCCTCCTGATTTATAAAGATATATGCTTGCTTGAAATAGTTTTTATTTCTTCTTGTCTAGTAATGTGATACAAAAAGCCACCAAATTAAAGTGATGTTATATCAATGTTGTAGGAGTGCTTGAGATGCAGAATGAGATCTATTCATGTTTTCACTCTTCTGATAGACTGATACCATATGAACCACCAAAATGAGATACTATGGAATTATTATTATTATTATTTGTTTTTAAATTGACCATATTGGTTTGCAGAATTGGAATATTTTTGATGGAAGGACCACATTTAGGAATTAAGATTTAATTATATATATTAAGTAACCATTATGTTCGACATTTTATCCTGTGGATATTAGCGTAATGGTGACTTTCTACCTTTGTAATCCAAACGGGAACGGTTTGAATCGCCACATGGGAATGTATGGCCTAGTGCCTCTCCTCTAAATAATATTTCCCCTCCCTTTTTTTTTTTTAAATACAACATAATTCTAAGTAAATTTTTGTTAGAGAAAGGGAAGATAGTGATGGTAAAAATCTAGAATTGGAACAAGGGAAAGGTAAAATAATTTATAGTTCACTCAGTAAAAGGGGAAGATAGCAATACATTGTATAAAAGGTAGTAAGATGACCTCCTCAAAATAGCAGTTGAAAGGTGACATCTGTAATCAGAAAAAGCAGAACCTTGTGGAAGAGAGAAAATTGAATCGTATTCATGAATGCACTGTTTACTATGTTTATCGTTGTTTACTACACCTCACTGTTGTCAGTGTCAATCCTACTAAAAGGGGGCATGGACCGTCTACACGAACTCCCAATGAAAATCAAGTATGTGGAAGATATTTTTAAAAAGCGGTTACAAAGTGGGTTTATGTAGCTTTAATTGGATCTCGTCGTAAAACTAATTACACCGACAGTGCATCACTATTAAACTCATATAATTGAGGTCTTCTGATGTCCAATCATTCAAATTTTACCTGTCTAAAGTGACCAAGAATTGGCTTAGTTTGAGTAATTTATTATCATGAAAACTCTGGATATACATTTACTTCGAATGATTTTCAATTCATTTACTAATTTATTTATTACATTGCATTCAAAGTGCTTTTGGTCATATTTTTGAAGCAAGTGGATCATGTATTTCTCCTACATCTTGTACATGAAATTGATTTGTTTTCTTTCCCCAGAGAACTACATCATTGCAACCAACAGACAACAACCTTTCAACCTTAAGATCTTACAATTCTGGTGGTGCAGTTGATTTTTTCTCAGAAGCTTTCCAATCTTCAGGGTCCCTTCAAGATAAAGCATTAGGAAATTCACTGCCATCTGGTCCTGCTAGATCGGTTAGCTTGGACCTTTCCAAGGCACCAGCGGCATCGGCCTCATCTGTTGACCTTTTTCAAACGGTTGCACCATCTCAATCTGCATTAGGAGATCTGTTTCAACTATCTGATAAGGAAGCAGTTCCATCTTTCAAGGGAAGTCAACCTACGCAAACATCCCAAGTCGCATCTATTGATTTCTTTGCGGATCTTCCTCAGAAGCCTTCTGCTGCAACCTCAGATGCAAAATCAGTGGAGTTATCCATTCCTAAAAATGAAGGTTGGGCAACATTTGATACGCCTCAGTTCACATCATCTACTACACAAGTGGAAATTCCTGCAGCAGTACCTTCTAGTGCTGAATCTTTGCAGGCTAGGTTTGATCCATTTTCTACTGCACAAGTGGAAATTCCTGCGGCAGTACCTTCAAGTGCTGAGTCTTTACAGGATAGGTTTGATCCATTTTCAACCTTAAATGGAAATTTCCAAATGCCATCTTTTGAAATTCCTAGTGTCGGTGTACCTTCATCTGTTACATCTAATGTATGGCATGATGGTGTATGGAATGGAGAAAAACAAGTTCCTGTTATGGCAACAGACACTCAAGTAAGTTCAGAAGTTAGGTCAATTATTGGTTTTGCATTTTTGTGCTGAGTTAGATATAAAACTATTCACAAGCTTATCATCAATTGCTTGTGTTGGTTGTGATATGCTATTCTGCATAAGAAATGGACTGTGTCCTTTGCATTTGTTCCACATCAACTTTAAAAAACACTATGGGGAATACATCGAAACTTCAATAGGGTTTTTTATTTTGTTACTGAACAGCCATGGAATGCATTTGAAGATTCTGGCACTCATCTTTCAGTGGATGGCAATAATCAAGGATTACAATCGCATAATTTCCCATCAGAAAGTTTTGGTTTAAGTGCTTCTGAGGTTGGTGTATGTTTGTTGTATTACCATATGATAGTCTATACTCCGATCAAATTGTGTTTAAGTTCTTCTATAATAAAAACCAGGTACCTATTGAAGATGGAATTCAAGGTGTTGCTCCTATTGGAGGATTTGATAATCATGAATTCCCATCAAATGTAAGTGACTTATCATATCTTTCTCCACTGATTTGTCTTCCAAGGTTGATTGAGTTTTTCTTTTATTTAATGTGGGTATTTTGTTTGATATTTCAGGGAGATATTCAATCTAATGGAATCAATCGTAAATCAACTAATCCATTTGATTTTCCCTTTGATTCTGATGTAGAACAGAACAATATGGTATGTCCTAGACCATGTATAGATTAGATTCACATCTATTAATTAGTATTTCTTGTTATGTGTATAAGCCTATTGCCCTCATTATACTAGATCATAATTATCAATCTCTTACAATGATGTTCATTCTTCTTATGACACAATTCAAGGTTTCTGGTGTGTGATTGTTGGCGTTTCTATTGTGCCCTGTAACTTAATACTTAAAGCCATTCTAGGGCCTGTTTGGATTGGACTTATTTGAGCATATCTACTGATACAAGCACTAGTGAGACTGTCGGAAAAAGCTTTTGGTTACAGCTTATGACATGTAAAATTAGATGTTTTCAACTTATTTACATAAACTTTTCAGGATAGCTTATGAAAACAGCTTAGCTTATATGCGATTAATTTAACTTTATTTTATAATTTGTTAGAGATAAATAACTTATATACAAGCGCTTGATTAAGCTGTTTATCTAAACAGGGCTCTAGTCTGTCCATTTTTTATTATATTGTTCCTATTAACCATTATAAGTTTTTCAAACTGCACTACACGGCTTCAACAAATATTTTTAAGAATAGTATTTCAGTTGATTCTTATCATATGCATTTCGGCACTGGTTGTGTGTCCGCTGTCTGAAAAGATATAAATTTAACGATGTTAATCGTGGAATATTGGAGCCTGTGAGATGCTAACTTGATCTTTAGTTTCCCATCATATCTAAAATGCCTGTTGTTTCAATTGCAGTTCCTTGATATGAACTCTTTGCAAGCTGCTCTGCCAGATGCCCTTTTGCCAGCCACATTTGGTGGTATCCCTGAACCTTGGCTCCCTCAAAATACAGTGACCCCATATATTTCATCTGCAGGAGAAGGTAATCCTAAAAACTTGAACTGAAAGTTTGGACCATCATAGATACTCACATCTCAGTAGTTAGTACGAATTAAATACTTATGTTATAATTTTCCCACCGTAATTTTACTCTTATTTTGATTCTATTATGTAGGTGGTTTCTCATTCATGGCCGTGCACACACCAAGTTCTCAATTACAGTAAGTTCCATTGCATACATGGCCCTTTTGTCCCCAACTCCCTGCTATTTATTCTCCCTTCTTTCTGGAGATATGGTGGTTCTAATTCGTTGAAATCTATTGACATGTCTATTTCTTGTGGTTGCATTCTTTTACTCTGGAAATATTTAGCATTTGTAAACGTAGTCTGTGAATGTGATGTTGCACGATTCCTTTACCAATGTTGAGATAGGAATGTTGGCTGCTTAGTGACACTGAATCAACTTTTTCAATTTTTCAAAGATTATTTGTAGGGTTAAATATATTTGTGGTGATGGAAATCACGACCTTTTCTTTTAGCCCTTATAAATATTATTTTTGTTTTTAATACTTGCAAGTATAACACTGTTTACTTTTTGATCTTTGTTTTCGTTTTAGTTCCTGTGAAATTAGCCCCTGTAATATGTAGTATTTATTTTAGTTCTTATGCAGCCTGTATTGGAGGGACTAAAATCAAATACTCTAATATCTTGTGCTTGATTGGGACACTCATCTTTTAATATATTTGCATTTGGCTTCTTGAAAAAAAAAAAGTGGTACATTAGCAAGGATTAAAAATGAAAAAAATTTAAAAAGCAAAAAGTGGTATATTTGCGGGGACCAAAAGCATGTTGTATCTTAAGTTTCATCTTTTTGATTGACCATCAGATGTGTCCGAGTTATGTGATGTTTGATGTTCCAATTTCCCACTATGTGGCTATTGGCTCTCTATCTTGTTATGTTTCTCCAGATGTTGATGAAACACAATATAGTCCATTCTATGCATTAGTTTTTACTTAAGTTGCATGTTGACAGGAACATCCAAGCACAGGAACCAGTTGCGTCGTTTGGCGGAAATCCTTTTGCATAGAAGAATTCATGTACATTGTACATTGTACTATTGTTTCCAAATAGAAACTCCAACTATGAAGCACGTATACTCCTTGGATAAGGCATGTCCCAGTGTCGGATACTTATTGTTTCCAACACGACACCGACACATGATTACATTCAATCATGTCATTTGCTTAAATTATTATCGGTGTCGACGCGTCCGTGTCTAAGTATGCTTCATAGGTAGCAAGTGTTAGATACAGAAGTAATGTTTGATGCTCTTTAGATCAAAATGTAACTCATTACTTCCATTCGAGGAAGGCGTTGCAATTCATAGTCCCTACTATTTTCAGGCAATGATTTGTAATACTATAATTTATCACACTATAGTTAGAATTCTTGATATTTATTGACTAAAATCAATGAGTTTGAGACTATTAATGATATTTTTGTTGTCATTGTAATTTATACTATATATAAAGAAAGCTACCCCTTTTAGCACTTTTGAGTTGGATTTTTCTTTCCAAAAATACCCTTAATTCTCAATACAAATAACACATGTAATAGATAAGAATAAATTTAAATATTAAAACAAATGTAACAAACACAATATGAATATATATTTTTTTGTTTTTTTTTCTCTATCATTTAAAAAGTGTAATAAATTAGATGAGTATATTTATACTTATTTTTTCATCATTCCAATTATACCCTTAAACAACTTTTTCTATAATAAAATTGTTGGTGTCATTAAAAAAAATTTAGATTATATTTTATTGTCGCTGTCGTTGAAATACATAATCATGGTTGGTTTGAATTTTTATAACTTGAAAGCAATAAACATTTATATTTTTTTTTAGTTTTAATCAAAATCAAAATTTCATTAAATAAACACCGTTCATCATTTTCAAACGTTAGCGTAATAAAAAGAACGGAAAGACGGGCACGGCTAGTTATAAATCGTGCATCTGATGTTGCTCAGCCTATTCAATGAAATGTAATATACCTACTACTTTATTCTTTTATTATTTCCTTTGGATTGGTTGATAATTTTGGGTTGATTAGGTATCTGTTGTCAATATTTAGTTATTAGTTATACCAACTTATATCATTGTATCAAATGATAGTGTTAAAGGAGAGTAGTAAGAGTCAAATTGAAAGGGACATGGATTTATTTATATTTAGTGTCTTCTATAATAAAAGGGACAAATTAAAAGGATAAACTCTTTTCTTCACATCTAATATGCAAACTACTTTAGGAGCACAATCTTAATTGCATGGTGTGGTTTGTTTCTAGTTGGTTTTGTCAAATATTAGTAGTTGAAAAAGGTTGAACATATAATATACAGAACAAATTTTCATTATTATCAATATCCACATTTTCTAAGGTAAAATATGATTAAACCTTTTCTTGAAGCCTAAAGTTTTGATTAGGGGAGTAACATCTCCATGTAATGCTAGAGAGAACAAGTAACCTTAGTGATAATTTACGATGTAACTTACGCACAACCTATCAGTGTGAGCGAAAGATTCAACCATATATGTCAATATCAACTTCACTTGGTACATAATGTGACTTTTCACATCCAAAAATTCATGTGAACTTGATATTAAGGTATCTATTGTTAAAATGTAAAAAGAACATATCAGTCATCTTCTAAATTTGATGTATATTAAAAATACAACAAAGCTAAATAAAACCACAAGAAAATGATACATTTCATTTCCACCAATGGCTACTTAAATATCTTTATCCCAAAAATTCTTAGGTACAGGTATTGGTTTCAGTTCTTTCTCTATACTTGGAGGGGACATATAGTACCTCCTAACCCTATTTAACTTCAATTTCATAGCAGGAACCTTATGAGAAACAGCTTGCCAAATCATTTGTACAGCATCACCTTCCTTAGATGGAAAATTATACTCAAAGAAATGTTCAACCTCTTTCAACTTGTTCCACATTTTTGTCCACTCTTCTTTGCCTATACTCCTGATGAAATTTAGGAGATAGTTTTCCTTGATAGCGTCGCTAGTTCGAACGAATACGCAAAACTCGGAGTAGTCGAGTACATCCTCGAATGGTAGCTCAATTTCATCACTGATGATCACAGGGACACAATGACTAGCAATTGCGTCGAACAAGCGGTTTGATGAAGGTGTGTCGCCTGCTATGTTTAGGCAAAATTTCGACATACGCATTCCTTCTGTTGCTTTCTTGATTCCATCTTTTTGAATGCTTCCAAATGAAAAATGTACATCCTTTTCATTTTTCAAAGAATAATATAGTTCTTGCCTTACATAACCTCCCTATTCACAAGAAGAAGAAAACAATTGAAGCCAATAAGTGCAATAAATTTAAATACAAAATCATATAACAAAAAAATATTAACTTATGTGTAAACTTAATCAATGGATGAACTTAAATAAGAAAGGCATTCAAATTTGGATAAACAACTTACTTAAGCTCTTATAGTCTAAATGCTTATCATATGTATAAGTACGTTTGTGTAAACTATTTCTATAACAATAGCTGAAAAAAGTCATATTTTTTCACATAAGCTATAAATTGTTTTCATATGCTCTTTTCGAGAGCTTATGGAAATATTCTGAAAACAACTTATGGACATGTCATAAGCTTTCCTAAACAGTCTCGCAAGTGCTTGTGCCATTAAATAAGCTAACATAAGTCAATCTAAACACCCTATATTCATAATTACTTAATACACAACTTTAATCCCAAAGAAAGACATTCTTTTGCAATATTCCATCTTAGTGGTACATAACTTAGTTAATCAAAAGAATAAACAACCAGAGAGAAAGAAAAAAAAAAGATATTAAGGAACAAGAGAGACATACATCTTTTCTATAGATTGCTCCTTGGAAATACAACAATGTTGTACGGCTATCAAAGTTGGAGTTATCATTGACATAAGAAGTGATTAAATGCTTATAAGGTGCAATCACATCTTTTTCAACATTAGCTATACTTGAAGGATATCTTCCAAAATCTGAGAGTATAAATGTAGCTGGCCACAATTTCATTCTTGCATCCAACATACTATTAGGATGGTGTGCTATAATCAAATGATCTTTTCCCTTTGACCTCTTCCATTCCTCTTGAGATGTCACATATTTCACTAACTTCTCTTGAAGCATTATGTTCTTTGTTATCTTCTCATTTGGTCTACGTTTCGAGTTTCGGTTATAGCTCAACGAGGAAAAGAATGGCACGAATATAATATCGGCTTCGCTAGAGTTTCGAACACGAATCACAGTCTTCGCCTTAGGAGCATTCGGAATTTCTGAAGCAAGAATGTCTAATGTAAGCCAAAATTCTATACTATGTTGCAAATTCAAACCTCCAGGGTAACCAGGTATTGTTGTTCTAACATTAGGCCAAACACTATTTCCATTTGGTTTCCAATCCAATAATCCAAAATGAAACTCTGATGGTAAATCATACATGAAAACTTTTAGAAGAAAATCATCATTTCTATTTCTACATTTTCCAGCATCATTGTACTTGTTTGTTTCACTTTCATCTTCAACATCTTCACTATCAACGAGTATTGCTCGGTTCCCGAATGAGGATTCGATATTCGAGACTTTTGTATAAAACTTTGAATCTTCAGGGGTGTAGAAAAGCTTTGAATTTGGCAACAAGTTGTGATCAATGAAATGAGGACGATTCGTGGATCGCAAAACGAAGAACCATGACATGAGGAACGTAATAGATATCATTGTGAATAAGAAAAACAATGAATTTTTTGAAACAAGTTTGAAATAATTCATATTTCTCTCAACCATTGTCATAGCTTTAGTACTCACAACTCAAAATCACTAATTCAACACTCTTGTAAAAACTTGAGAGAAAATGCACAAAGACAATTATCAATGTAATCAAACACATATATTTACAAGGTTTATTCAAAGAATAATCCAACCCTAGATGTCTTGAGTGATTCCTAGTTAGATAAATAACATTATGCAATTATATTGAAAACCCATTTGGCATAAGAATAAAGGGTAACCGAAAGTACAAAATTTTACCAATAAAGCTATCTAATTATGACAATGTCAATGCACAAACCAAATAAACCAAACCAAACTTTGGCAAAAAGGTCAACAAAGAAACATGAAGAAAGAAACCAAAATGGTTGTCTTAGTGATTTGGTTGATGACATAAAAAGACAAAGACTATGTGAATTTTTGTGTCATTGTTGTGTTTGTGTGTTATGGTTAGAATTGGAATGGAAAGGAAGAAGAGAGCGTGTGAATAGGATCTAACCATGGAACTGGTCTTCTATGCATTGAACTTCACTAATTTTGTGCAAAATGAAACTCTATGCGTTTTACATTGAACTCTCTTGATTTTTATTTTGGTACAATCAAATCTATTAATTTATTATTATGATGGATCGCATATACTCCATTAGATTATTATACCAATAAACAAATGTTGTTATATTAGAGGCGATTTATCCAAGAAAAACTATTGTAATATATTGTTTGTTAGGGATAGAGACGTAACATTATATATTTAGGAGTTGAAGTTCGAAAGCGATGAGATTCTCCACTTATTCACGGTGGATTTCTAGCCGTGATGCGAGGTGCAATAATTATATTTGAATGTATATTTTATTAGTCATTGTAATCTTTAAAATTTTATTCCATTATGTAGTTTGATTTTTAAATATATCTTATGATAATCAATTTAATTCATAAAATTATTAATAAAAAACACGCTTAAAATACTTTGGAATTTACAGTGACAATACTTCATATATTTATTTTGTAAAAAAAAAAAATACTTCATATGCTTAAGCAATAAAATTACAATTTACTCTTTTTGCTCAACGAGAGGTTAATTTATCTCATTAAAAGAGAGAGAGGGTAATGTATCCTAAGTGCAATTTTTATATTCGGTAGGAACCAAGACATTACAACTTTTGTTGTCATGTGGGGTAGATATTATTTGAGGTAGGTAAGAAACAATATATTTTTTTGAAGGAAGGTAAGAAACAATTTTATATTCCTTCAAAAAAGAAACAATATTATACATTTTCTTTTATATTTTCAAAGGTAGTAAATAAATAATTAAGCTACCAATGGAAATATTAGTAAAATCTAGCTCAACTATTTTTTTGTAGTTACACTGATTTGATTTTTAAATAGTGTTTGTCACTTACTCCTTAAAAAAACAATTTGAAACAATTAACGCCCTTGCTAAACAACTAGTACAATATATTTTTGAAGAAACTAGTACAAGATTTAAATAAGGGAATTTATTTTTTCAATGGCATGTTAGGTTTTTCGTTCGGCGTGTTCTAACCAATGACTTGCCTTAACATTAGTTGTGTGTGTCGTATATATTTATATTGTACAATGATGAATAATCTTATACCTAATTCATTTATGTTCATATTTATATCATTTATAAAAAAAATTATAAATGAATAATCTTTTACCTAATTTATTTATGTTCATATCTATCTCAGCTGATAATCCTTATGACAAAGGGAAATGCAAAGTGCCACGGGGGCAGACCCAGACATTCTATTTTGGTGTGGCAAAAATGTGAAAGAATTTATAAATTAAATTATACTAAAAATAATAATAATATTGTTTGATTCAATTCATTTACAATAAAAATCGTTTATAGACGAAATTGCAACTACAATACAAAACAAGTACAATCCAGTAACAAAAATTCATTTCAAATCACAAAGAGAACAAAGCCATAACAACAAAACATGTCAAAGTGTTATTAGTGTTTTGGCATAAAATCAACAATAATAAAAAAAAATTTTTATAAATTATTCATCACATAAAATTTTTTATATTTATAATCAAGTATAATAAAAAGAATAAAATATATTTTAGTTTGATAAAAAAATATAATATTATTTAAGAATATTTTAAATAAAAAAAAGGATTCCACCAAAAAATAAATAAAGAGAGAATGATTGTATTTGTTTTGATACAAGATGTTTTTTTATATAAAAAGAATTTGTGCTTTATTTCTACAAAAAGTAGGACATATGAAGAGTAAGGACGTTTTTCTAAAACTCCCAGGAGCGCAAAAGTTCACTACTGACAATTAAAAGTTCACTATTGAGAAAACTTCAAGATTGAATAGAAACATCTATAATGCTATAAAATAGCTTTTAGAGTATTACTTTTTCCGTCCTATTTTTAAAAAAAAATGTCCTTGAAATTTTCGGATTTCATAATCCGAACTGGTGTTTTCCTTTGTTATAGGGTGAAAAAATGAGTTACAACTTTTTTTTGGATTTTGTAATCAGAAAATCTCAAAAAATAAGGCGCGTTACATGATTTTTCTAGATTACATAATCCGAACACCCCGTAAACACCCTTTTTCAAGGGAAAAATAGTTCGGATTACATAATCCGAAGTGTATCAGCATAAATTTTAAACATGTTTGTAACATGGATAGTCATTTTATGAACAATATTAATCTTCCCAACTTTCATCCTTCTGTTTTGGGTCATTGTTAGCTTTTCTTAGTAAAAAATCGGGGTTTCGGGCTACTTGATCGGATTGCTCCAAAACTTCCCCAGAAAATCAGAAAAAAATCAAGGATCACGACCCCCTTAGAAGAGACTTCTTATGAGACCCCGCCCCTCAAAATCCAAAATTCCACCGCTTAGACCCATTTTTCATTTTTTTTTAATTTTCATATTTTCAGAAAAATCCGAAAAAATTGCATTAGTTTTATTTGATTTTTAGAATTTTTTGGTGGTACTTTTATATTTTTATGAATTTATTTGACTGGTTTTTAGCATTTTTTGCTTAGTTTTTTTTTGTTTTTAAAAACAAAACTCAAAACTGCTGAAATGTGAGAGAGACTGATGGCTGATTATATATAAGCATTGTCCTGATTTTAGAATCCGAATTAGTGAAACATGAATTTGGATTAAAAAATTCGAATTGTACAAGGATATTTTTGAAAAATTTACATGGCGCATGAAAAGAGCATAGGCCGGAAAAAGTAATACTCTAGCTTTTATTGTAAGAAAATCAAAACTGGGCTACTCATAAACTTGTTTCTGGCTGTTAGCAGGTATGGGTTAATAACTGGGCTATTATTCATGTTGGTCCAAGCAAATGGCCATCAATCTTAAGAAAACTGTTTTATTAATGACAGCCCAACACATATTGAGGCTTAAGACGGATTTCAAGACGGGACCTTCTACACCATAATAGTGTTGCAATAAATTTACTAAATATGAGATTTTTTATCTAGTAAATTTTATCATATTTTATTAACTTTAGTACAATAAGAGTCCTTTTTACCAAGCATATTTGAATGAATAGTAGGATACGAAACATTTTTATCAGGTAATTATTTTCTATTTTATTATTTATAAATTTTTTAAGCCTAAGACAATTTATCTTGATGACCTTACTCTTAGATAGCCCTGATTAAAAGTGCAATTCTCACTTATAGGTTGAAACACACTAAATTTCAGCTAAAAATTTTATGCCTAAAATATGTTTTTAGTCCTTACAAAATTATAAGTTTTCAAGTTTAGTCTCTACAAAAAATTTATTCACTTTTAATCCCTATTTGCATTTTATAGGGACTGTTTTGGAGGACTAAAAATGTCCATTTTTTAAAAAAAGTTTTTAAAATAGGGACTATTCTTACATGACTACTAAATTATGGAGGGCCAAAATTACGATTAAAATTTTATAGGGACTAAATTCGAAAATTTGTGATTTTATAGGGACTAAAAACATTTAACTCAACTATTAATTTGTACTAGTAAAACTTGCTTTTATCTAAATTGTTATCACAGAATTCACTTCACTTTGAATTTCCATTATAATCAAATTAATTTAAAACTATTTTTTCCAAACACTCTCCAAAACACACTTCTATATGCAACAACACCTATGAGCATCCACGAACACGTAACTGCTTTGCATTTGATTTTATGACTCTTCTATCTAAGTATGAATCCAAAACTTGAGATTGTACTAAACATCATTAATATTTTGTTAATTACAAATGAAATTATGATTAATCATGTGGAGAAGGTACATCTAGACAAGCTTAAAAGTAGACCAGGCAAATGGAATCATTTCAACAATTTAACAACCATATATTTGTACACATAGAAATTACAAAAATGTTCAAATTGAAGTTGACATAAAGGACATTTCACATACAAACAAATTTCATGTCTTATGAGGATTCTATATAAGCATTGTATTCACATAGTTTCTCTTATCATCACTATATTCCTCAGCTCTTATCTTATCCACGTTTTCTTTTTTGTTCAACATGTTCAACAAATTTACCCTGCACTGCCTCTTATTCTCTATGGTTTTCTCATGTCTTCTTCTTCCATCTTCTTCTCTACAAACAACAAGTATGTATACAAAAAAAATTAAATTATTTATTTGTATATGGAATCAACCCATCTCCTTATTACTTTTTATTAATTAAGTTTACTAATAAATATATCAATTTTCCATTTTATTTTTTGCAGGAAGATTTTTGTCAAAGGATGAAAAATCCACGTCAATGCAAACTTCACCAGTTAAGGATGTAAGTATGACCCATATGAACTTATAAATATATTTTAGTTATTTAACTCTTTAATGTTCCTAATTTCAAAGTTCCTCTATATTTTGCTTCTAACTATATAACCAAATAATGGGTTTAACTTATTAGTGTTTTTCTCAATAATAGGAAAATGTTATTGGATTAAGTATTGGGAAAGATTCATTTGATAAAGGAGAAGAATTCATGGTAAAGAAAAGGATGAATTTGGAAATAGAAGACTATCCAGAGACAGGTGCAAACAACCACCATGACCCTAATCCACCTGGAAGAGTTTGAGCGATGCATACATGTCGGTAAATTTTTGGTGTTATAGTATGTTTTCATCCACTATTTTTTACTGGATGATATTTGTTTGTCAGAAAATTGTAGCAGATTATTGTAACTAAAGATAAAAGTTTTATTTTATTTCTATGATGATTTTAGTGGTATATGTTTTTTTTTTATTGAATTAGTTTGGTTACATGCATGCAAAATTAAGAGTAAAAGATGATATATATAGACGGAATACAAAAAAAAAAAGACATACATCATACATCTTTTTTTTTTTAACAAGCAAAAATAGATTATATTAACACTGACAAAGAGGTTTTCTCAGCACAAGGCGTACCAAGAAAACCCCAATAATGTACAAACCGTCGGCCAAAGATAAACAAAATTAGCCGATGCCCAAACAAGTAAACAGGCACGACCACCAATGCTTGAGAGTCATACCCAAAATTGACTTTCTTTGCTTGCAACCATGACAAGGAATAATATTTAACTTTATCCAACAATTGTGGTATGGAACACTCTAAATTTTTAAACAATCTGTTATTACGCTCGTTCCACACCATCCACACACATAGGAGGCGAATCAGCTGTAAAAAAGAGCGTCGTGCTTTCAGACCACCTGTTGCATGAATAAATTGGATAAAATGATATGAAAGAATCCACGCCCGCAAAGGCAACTGATTATGTCAGAGTAGTGTGCGACTGAATCCACCTGAGGGGCCTCCTGAGAAGTTAAAAAATGGTACACGCCGCGAACAGAATAACCCCCTAGAGGGTCAAGCTGCCACTGCTACTTATCTGAAAGGTTAGTCTACAAAGAATTACATCATGAAGAATACCAATAAATTCCACTAATAACTCTTCCTCCCACGTCCACAACTGTGTCCACCACCTCCACGCCTCACCCCTTCCTCCCAACCTAACACAAACATAGAGGTTACCTTACTAAATTTGTTCTCCACCAACTTGAATAAGCGATGAAACCACACACATAAAGGAACACCTCCAAACCACCTATCATACCAAAAGAACGTGTCGGCACCGTTTCCCACCTTCCTCGTACACCATACATCTTAAACATTGTCTTGGATGTATTAAGCACAATAACCTACGTGTAGTGTTGTGTTATGAGTGTTCTCACTATTCTTAAATATGAGTCATCCTAGCAACACTACAATTAATATATCTGACATACAACTACACCTTTTTTTTTTTAATTTGAAAAAAAAACCCGTTCTCTTATAACAGAATAGGCAATGGTTTTTGTTCTATTTGGAATATAATAGATAAAATTTTATTTTATAAATTTACATGCAGTTCATGATGTTCTTGTAGGTTTTTTCAAACAATTAAAACAATTCGGGCTGCTGTATTTTTTTCATTGAATAAATCATCAATCTAGTTCAGTTACCACTCTCCAATTTAGTCTATAAACTATATAAATATACTATATAGTTCTTAAAGTGTATGAAATACGCCAATTTAGTCCTTATTACTAAAATGTTATAGACGAAAATGACTTATTTTTATAGACTTTAAGGAAATTGACGATTTATATATAGTTTCGAGACTACTTATAGTGTTTTTGCTTTAACGTTCAATTTACCGAACTCATGTTCCAAAACCGCGTTGCCGCAAAAGCTAAGAATTGGACCTTTAAAAAATTGCAGTGTATGCTACTCCAGATGCGAGTTTCTCATTTCTGTCGTGCAACCAAACAGTTGCTTAGTATATTTATATAGCTTAGAAATTAAACTGGAGAGAGTGATAGTTTAGACACTAAACCGATATATTATTCATTTTTCTTTGCATTTATACCTATAAAGTATGTTTGAATTGACTTATTTTAAACTTACCTAGTCTTATCCACGAGATAAGTGGAAATTTTACTCTCTATCCCTACACTTATCCTTCACCTCAATAAACTATAAAAATAAAAAAGTCAAATTTTATTCGTTTTATCATTTGACTTCATCCCCGACAAAATATTTTTGGTACGCAAACTTTTTCTATAATTAAAAAAAATTCCAGAAAATACTTTCAAAAAACTTGAGTTATTCCTTCAAAAAAAAAAAAAACTCGAGTTATGTTGTCTCGTAGCCAATATTTTAAACTGAACTATTTGAAAAAGATTTCAGAATTTTAACCACAATCCTTATTATGTTTTTAAGATTAATAATACAAGGAGTTAAGAGAATGTTTTGATTATCCATGATCGGTTCATCAAAAGTAGTCGTGTTTTCTTTGTTTTTAATGTCCATACTCCATGTGATTCTAGTGGAAAGCAAGACTTATGTTTACGAATGGGACGAGTTCTTAATAATAACAGAGAGGCTTACTGGTGTGTTCGTGGTGATTTTAATGCTACTTGCTCCTCTCTTGAGCGCAAAAGTAGAGCTATTGGGCCAAGTCACAATGATGATACTCATTTTAACCAATTCATCGATAATAATATTCTTTTTGATGTACTACTTTTTGTCGTAATTTTACTTGGTACTAGGGTGATGGATTGTCAATGAGCTGACTAGACAGATTCCTACTTTCTGAAGATTGGTGTATTCAATGACCCAATATGATTCAGAGAGCTTTACTTTGTGGTCTTTCAGATCACTGCCCCATTTTGCTATCAATAGACGAGGAAATTGGGGCCCATGCCCTCAACGCATGTTGAAATGTTGGGCTGATCTTCCAGGGTATTTTCAGTTTGTCAAAGAAAAATGGCAAATGTTTGATGTGTCGGGTTGGGGTGGTTTTGTTCTCAAGGAAAAACTGAAGTTGATCAAAGGTAGTTTAAAAGTTTGACATCATAATCATACTAAAAAATTAGAGGGAAGAATTATTGAATTACAGGATCGTCTAGCTTCTCTTGATTCTAAGGGAGAGGAGTTTGACCTTGAGGTTGATAAGATTGAGGAACTTCACTCCATTTCAGCAAATTTGTTCTCTTTGTCAAAGATTAATACTAGTATGCAATGGCAGGAATCCAGAATAACTTAACTGAAGGAGGGAAATGAAAACTCTAAATTCTTTTCATGGAATTATGTCTTCGAGTTGTAGGTCTAACTCAATTGTATCGATCTCGGTTAACAGCTCTCTTATTGAGGGCGTAGATGGTGTCAGAGAGGCTCTCTTTAATCATTTTGCTGACCATTTTCGAGATGTTAACTTAGATAGGCTAGGGGTGGAAAATCTTACATTTAAAACTCTCAACTTAGCGCAGATTGGTGAATTAATTAAGCCTTTTTGTGTCAAAGAGGTGAAACAGGCGGTGTGGGACTGTGATAGCTATAAGAGTCTAGGGCCTGACGATATCAATCTTGGATTTATAAAAGATTTTCAAAGTGGCTTAAAGGATTATTTTATGCGCTTTATGACTAAGTTCCATCGAAATGGGAATTTGTCCAAAGGAGTCAATAACACTTTTATATCTCTTATTCCTAAAGTGGAAATCCCTCAACGACTGTCAGACTTTTAGCCAATCTCTTTGGTTGGGAGTTTATATAAGGTGTTGGCTAAGGTGTTATCTAATATATTGCACGGTGTCATTGGAAGTGTTATTTAGGAACCTTTGTCATCTTTTGTTCATGGTAGACAAGTTCTCGATGGCATTTTAATTTTAAATGAGTTGATGGATGATGAAGCTCAACGCTGAAAAAAAGAAATGTTATTATTTAAAGTTGATTTTGAGAAGGCATTTGACTTAGTTGACTAATGTTGTCCCAACGATGTTATGACCAAAATGAATTTCCCAACTCTTTGGCGCAAATGGATTATGGAATGCATAAGTACAACACCTGCTTCTATTTTAGTGAATGGTAGTCCGACCGATGAGTTCAAACTTGAAAGAGGATTTCGTCAAGATGATCCTCTTTCACATTTTCTCTTTGTAATTGTTGTTGAAGGCCTTAATGTCATGATGAAGGCCTTCGTGGAGGCCAATTTATTCACTAGTATACAGTTTCCCAAAAAAACACTATTCTGATTTCTCACTTGCAATTTGCAGATGATACTTTATTAGTGGAAACCAAAAGTTGGGCTAATATCCGATCCCTAAAGGCTTTGCTTTTGCTTTTGTTTTTGAGGTGACATCGGGTCTTAATGTCAATTTTCACAAAAGCAAGCTTGTAGACGTCAATGTTCTTGACTCTTGGCTTACAGAGGCTTCTTCGGTCTTGAACTGTAAAACTGGCCATTTACCTATTACGTACGTACATGCGTCTCCCTACTGGCAATGATTCTCGTAATTAGAATATTTGGAATCCCTTGCTTGATCGAATAAGGTCTAGATTGTCTGGGAAGAAGAGTAGAAATCTTTCTTTGGGTGGTCGATTGGTTCTTCTGAAGTCTGTTATGTCTTCTCTTCAAATCTACTTTCCTTCCTTCTTCAAGGCTCTCGTAGGTATCATTTCTTCTCTTGAATCTATATTTAGTTTATTTTTTTTTTTTGGGGGGGATGTGAGGACTTTAGGAAAATATCTTGGATAAATTGGGATATTATTTGTTTAAAAAAGAAGAACGGAGATTTGGGGGTTCGAAGAATTAAGGAGTTTAACTTGTCATTAATTGGTAAATGGTGTTGAAGGTTAAAGGAGGAAAGAGGGAGTTTATGGGTTAGAGTATATTTGCAAACTATGGAGAGGAGGGCAACAATATTAGTGAAGGGGGAAGATTTGCTTCATCTTGGTGGAAGAATTTACTTAGCATTCGAAGTGGGTGTGGGAGTGGGTAATTGGTTTGATGAAAACTTATGTCGTGAGGTCGGGGATGGCATAAACACTTTATTTTGGAGTGATCATTGGTTGGATGGGGGTGTTCTGAAGGACATATTTAGTCGTCTATTTACCTTAGCTGATAACAAAATGGCAATTGTGGCAGATATGTCCAGTTGAGGGTGGGGGGAGGGAGGCGAGGCTTGGAAATGGCAGCGACGTTTGTTGGCTTGGGAGCAAGAAAAATTGAGAGAGTGTTGCATGCTAATGTTAGTGAGATGTAGATTTGACAACTTCATAAATCTTCAAAATATAATGTTTCTAGTGCGTATAACTACTTGCTTTCAATGGACCAACATTTCTCTGCTGATCATTCAAATATCTTTTGGAATAAGGAGGTTCCATTGAAAGTCAACCTCTTTGTTTGGCGTTTGTTACGTAATCGTTTACCAACTACTGATAACTTAATCAGGCGAAGGGTGCTTCAACCAAATGTTATGTTATGTGCGGGAAATTGTGGCAAGGAAGAGGATATTAACCACCTTTTTTTTTTCTTTCAATTTGTTTGGAAAAGTTTGGTCCTATGTTTGGTTAGGTTTAACCACTGTTCATCTGGATCAAGTTTCCGATCATTTACTTCAATTTGGCTCGATTGGTAGCTTCCCAAAGAGTATTTCCTCTGTTCTTCATTTAATTTGGCTTACATGCGTTTGGACCATTTGGCACGAAAGAAATTCAAGAGTTTTCAAACAAAAGGGGGAATCTCTTTAGCATCTTTATGAGAAAATAAAGCTACAATGTTTCTGGTGGCTAAAGACAAATCACTCTAATTTTACTTTTAACTATCACACGTGGTGGCTTAGTTTGGGTGTAACTAGCTAGTCTTGTTTTGTGTTTCTTTTAGAGAACTTACTTTTTGGCATTTTTATATTTTGTGCACTATTGGAGATCCTTGATGTAACGTTGCTTTTTCCTCTTAGTCTTTAAAACTTCAATAATATTGACGTGTCCATATTGCATCAGACTCCCTTCTATCGATGCAGCAAACATACAAAACTTGAGATTGTTCTTATTATGTGCTAATATTTTGTTAAATATAAATATAATTATGATTAATCATGTCGACAAGGCACGTCTAGATAAGTTTTTTTTTATTTTTTTATTATAGAGAACGTATAGATAAGCTTAAAAGTTGATCAGGAAAATGGAATCAATTCAATAATTAAGAACCATATACTATTTCACACAGAAATTCCAAAAATATTCAAGTTGATGTTGACTTAAAGGACTAATATTACTATTCATTTTATAAACAAACAAATTTTGCTGTTTTATGAGACTTTCTATATAAGCATTGTATGCACAGAAATTCTCCCATCATCACTATATTCCTATGCTCTTATCTACCTTTTCTTATCTGTTCAACATGTGCAACGAATTTCACCTGCGCTTCCTCTTTTTCTTTATGGTTTTCTCATGTGTTCTTCTTGCATCTTCTTCTCTCCAAACAACAAGTATACATAGAAAAAATTTAAATTATTAACAGTAAACGAAATCACCCCATCTCCTTATTATTATTTTTTAGTACTTAAATTCTCTAATAGTTATATAATTTTTTTATTAATTTTTTGCAGGAATTTTTTTCTCAAATTATGAAAAAACATCAGTTCAAATTACACTACCTAAGGTTAGTTGCAACCAATACAAATATTTAAGATAATTGTAGTATTTAATATTTATAATTTCAAAGTTCCTCTTTATAAGTAAATTCTAATTATTTAATTAAATTAAGGGTCTAACATAATATAGCTTTTGTGAATAATAGGAAAGTGTTATTGGATTTAGTAATGGAGAGGATTTGTTGGATAAAAGAGAAGAGTTCTTGGTAAAGGAAAGGCTGAATTTGGAAATAGAAGAGCAAACAACCACCATGATCCTAAGGCACCAGGAAGAGTTTGAGTGATGCATAAATTTTTTATGATTTATTAGAAAATTATTGATGTTATAGTATGTTTTCATCAACATTTTTTAATGGGTGGTATTTGTTTGTCTGTAGATTGTAAAAAAATATTGTAATTGAAGATAAAGGTTGTCTATTTCTTATTTTTATGATGGTTTAGTATATAGATTTTAAGACAGACATTTTTTATTTATTAATTTTAATTAGTTTGTATTTTTGTATACAAAACTAAGATTGTAGATTTCACTTAAAAAAAATAAGAATTACAGTCTTCGTTTTCTGGAAAAAAATTGAGATTAAAATTTTTTCCTCTTGTTTTAGATTTACACTTTTTTTTTTGGGTAAAGTAGTTTTGTATAAATAAGTATCAGAGCATAACATTTTAATATATTTTCATGAGCTGTTTTTTAAGATTTGATTTATATGCGTTGACAATGGGTCAAGAGTGCTTTTATAGTGTTTTAGATCCAACAAAACCGTGCCACAATCTTTTGGATTGTGCAACAATTTGCAATGCTATATGAATTGAGAAATAAAGAAAAACGAATGATAAAACCGATGTTAATGATTGTTAAATATCATGCTTACGACTGCTGATGTGGAGACTTTTATGTATTATGTGTTGGTTATTTTATTTTAGTAACTGCAGTTCAGTTTTCTTCAATTAATTGTGTTGTATTGTGGTAGTTATTGGGAGTTTTAGTATTGTCAAACTATGTAAAACAGATTGTGTGTTTAGTTTGTTTGTTGTTAGACCAATTACATGAATGAAAGCAGCTATTTGTCCTCTGTCTTGTTCATTTCCTGCAACTGTTTTCTTGTTCAATTAACAACAATGATAAAAAGGCAAATTACTTTGACTTTCTTTGAGATTTTCTTAAATAACACAAGCATCCCTTCTAATTTTCCAAACACATCAATCTTCCCTCATTTTATCCATTTCAATAACTTTGAAATTATACAATTTAATTTTAGTCATTTTTGTTTGTTTGTATCTCTTTTCTCTTTTCACAATTAAGTTAAATGAGGTTTTTTTCTTGGTTTATTTGTATCTGTTTTCTCTTTTCACAATTAAGTTAAATGGTTTTTTTTTTCTTTTCTCACAATGGAGAAACAATAACAACATTTGTTTTTACCACCAAATAGAATCAAACATCGGCAATTACATAAGAGATTAAAAGAAATATATAAATGAGAAGAATTTTGGTGGATGGACATTGTGGTTGATCAATGAAAAGGAACTAATCTTCGATATATCCGTTTTATTACATTAGAGTTTACAAATTAAACCACCTTGACTGAGTAATGATGAGTTGAGAAAAATCACCTAAGTGAAAAATGGAAATAAAAAATGGTCAAAAATTAAATGAGTTCATACTCGTATGAAAAAGTTAATTGCTCAAAATAAATGGAATTAACAAAGTTTAAACTGTGTTATATTAGAAGAGAAGTGCTTGTCAATTTGATAAAAAAAAATGGAGATTAGTGTTTAGTTTAAAAATAGAGCGGGTGTTTGTGTTATTTAAGAAGACCTTAAGAGAGGTTAGTGTAATTTGCCCATGATAAAATTAATGAAATAGTTGTTATTAAATATTATGAAATTGTAAACTTAAAATATGTAGAAATATTTAAAATAGTAAAGATTTCATTATGGATAAAGAAAAGATGTCGTTATCAGTCTCTAGTATGAATTGTATTACAATATTATCTAGTTACTAATTTATAAATTATCATGTTTTCACTGTTTTTTATAGTCATATTCTAAAAGAATTAATAATTAATGTTCAGAACAAACAAAATAATCCATCCGAGGAGGATAAGGATACTCACAATGGTGGTGGATCGACGGAAGTAGGTGCTCTGACCGTTGATGGTGGTGCTCCGAGGATGTGCTCGCCGCAACCCCGTTGAGGAGAAGGGGGTGTTGTACCTGCATGTGCTTCAACGCCCAAGTCAGTGTATGAGCAAGAGTGGGGTGAAGCATAAAGAGATACATACCTTGTGTGATTGTCAAGAGCTCATTATATAGAGTCTAGGAAACCATTGTAAGGTCATGGTGAAAAGCCGTTATGAATGGCCCCATGAATGTCCTCAATGATAGCCATTATGAGCCGTCATGTCATTATGTGTCTTCATTGAGGCTGAGAGGATCGGATGCCTGATGGTAGGCTTTTGCTTGTTGGACCTCTGAGTAATTGGGCCTAAATTGTAGTGGGCTAGGATTTTGGCTAGTCTAGAACATAAGCCCCCCCAAGTCGTCAGTTCGAGGCATTCGAAGTGATGACTTCAAATGATGACGAGCAAAAAGGGGAAGTCGAACTGATTGTGTTAGAAACAATCTGAAGAAGATCGTTTGTGATACTTAGAGTTCGTTTATAATCCGAGGAGGATTTGTATTATGCTCCAAGGATAGCTGTTTTAAAGTTTATGCTTTTGTGGAAAGCGTTGCGATGAAGTAGTTGGAAACTTTCATACCGAGGAGCAAGTTACATCCGTCGAATAGATTAAACTCGTCCTTTAGGATGATGGAGTAGCACGACATTCCATATCCGTTGTTCTACGTGTTTTGTGCTCGATGGTGGAACTTGTGGCAAAGTTCTCTTATTCGAGGAGGCGGTAGGTTTTACCCTATTTATGCTCGCGTTATTTGTTATACTTGTGTGGAATATGTTTTCATTTCCAAGTATAATTTGCGACGGATATGCTCATAGTTTGAGGCTTAGTTTCGGCTTACATTTACTTGAAATGTTTTGCTTTAAATTTTTCAAGTGTTGCATGCGATCGTTATTCTCGTAGTTTGAGGTATGGTTATGTCTGTATGTTCGTAGTGATATTTAGGAATTTTCCTTTGACTCAATGTATGCTCGTAGGGTTAATTTTTTTACCGAGCATTTTTGAATCAAAAGTAGAATTGGTGGGTCAAGGATAGTTCCCACCCCCTCGTAGTCGTTGCTTTGTTGTGAAATGGCGACTTGGAGCATTCTGAGGGTTAAAAAATGTTAATCGACGACCATACGACTTGCTTCTTTAAATCGTTTTTTAATTCAAAGACGTTTCCCTTCCTCCCCCAAGCATTTTCCTCGTTTGTTTGAGAGGAAATGGTTGTGTGCTTTTCTACGAGGGGATCCAAGCGTGACCGTTCTAACTGTTACGCGGGGTATACGTTAGAAGCATTCACGTTCAAGAAAAGTTTATCTGAACGTGTGTTCGAAGATGTGGTTCGAACAAAAACGGTGGACGAACGTAAAAGTCAATTTAAGTTCAATGCTTCGAGACGTGAATCACCCATCGCGAGTTGGGGTTCTGCCTAACATGCCGAACAGTAATGTCGCAGCTGTGAGCGAACAAATTGAGGAGCAAGCGAATCTGTTGTGTTTAGATTTCATTTATCCTTTAATTAATTTTGGATTTGGAGTGCACGAATTTCCTCCTCCGTTGTAAATGCTCGTTTGTGAGAGCGCGTAGTTAGTTAATTTGAACTTGTTTCTGTAGGAAACACTGGGTTTCTCCTATATTCGATATATTTTATTCTCGATGGTTGAACTTGTGGCAAAGTTCGCTTCCCGAGGAGGCGTAAACCGTATCCGCTGCGGGATGTAGGTTTTGCCTAAATTTTATTTATACTCGGTTGCAAAACTTGTGGCGAAGCTCTCATCCCCGAGAAGGTGTAAACCGTATCCGCTGCGGGATGTAGGTTTTACCTAATTTATAGTTTGTGACCGTTAAGCCAACTAGGAGAATGAACTCGGAGGGCGAATTCAGTTTGTTGAGTTGTTTAGCTTCTCCAGCATACTAGGAACAAGCGCAAATCCTATTCAACAAAGATGTTGGAAATGTAGAGTTAGTGCATTGTAGCACTTGTCAGGATTGTGAGAAGAAGTGGATTTTCATATACTCGGTCCGGCTACTAGCAAATTCGATGATGGTGTCGAAGATGTTTGGTTTGCGCGACATAGCACTTGTTGACAAGCAGAGCCGATGATGATGTTGGAAACCTCTAGTTGGACACGGGTTGTCGAAGTGCTGTCTTTGGCTTGGTAGTCCCGGCCAAGGACTTTGTCCATTAGTTCTGTTCTGCCATTAAAATGCTGGACAGACGACGACATAAATCATGTGGTCAGTGTGACAGAACAGTGTTTTAAGGACGTACGGTCCGTGCGGCTGGGCACTTTTTCAAGGGTGCATAGTCGGTGCAGATTTAATATGCTTGTCTCGACGACGAGCAGAACCATCGGAGACGCTTGGTCATTTGTGATGGAACGCCGCATTAATGTAACGATGATCCCTGCACATCCTCTGCAAATCTTTGTAATTGCAAGCAAAATACCATGTTGTAGAGGAGTATGTTAGCCCGAACCGACGATGATGTCGATGGGGGCAGTTGGTGCGTTAAGGCACTTGTCGAAAGACAGTTTATGCTCAACTTTTGTTTGTTTTGGATTGGCACATGAGTGAGTGATGGCACTGTGGTTTTTTGCTTTCATGTGATCCCTGCAAAATGCTTTTTGAACAAAATGACTAGAATATATTATGTTAGCTAAACACAATTATATATGCTCGACATATAGGTTTTGAAGGTTGTAGTCTTCAAATTGTTGTTCGTTAACCTGCAAATTATTTGACTTTGCAAGCAAAATAACATAGGCTACCAAGTTGTGTTAGGTAGTGAAAGCTAGAAGGCATGGCACTAAGTTTCATGTGATACACATTTCGATGTAATATTGACACTTAATTTTGATAATCAAATCAAATTGCTTTCACGTTGGAATTGTGAATAATTGTCATATTTAATATTTGTACTTGAAGTCTATGGAACTAATATGTTTAACATATAACTGCTCGGAAAATAGTAAGAACCTGATCCGACGATCACGTCGGGGACACTGTGATAATGGTCAAGGCATTGTTTTTTTTTTTTAACCAAAAAAGGGTGCAGCAAGAAAGCTAGCAACCCTCAAAATATATTATAAAGCAACAGGAGAGATATATGATACAAAAGGAGGAAGGGGACCAAACCAAAACTTCCTCAGTGAGAAGATAACCTAAAATTTGGAAAACCATGCTTGTTTCTAAGATATGATTCCATTGCAAACAAAGGAGTGGTAGACCAAAACACAAAAGAGTCTAAAGCCATGGTTTGCTAGGGAATCAGCAACTTGGTTTCCTTCACGAAAAATATGCGTTACTATACAATTCATACCACAAAGTCTGGAAATAGCATTGGACCATTTGTTTCTTATCTTCCAAGGAATGATACTCGAGTTCTTAAACGCTTGAACAACAAGGCATTGTGCCAATAATCTGCTCTTGGACGTCAGAAAGGATGCTGAAGCCTTTTCGACGTATGATATTGTTGTTTTTGAACCGACGAGGGTGTCAAGCTGATGCTGTCGAAACAGTTTGTCGAGCTTTGTGGCTCAAATTCTGAATCGACGATGATGTCGGACTGCTGTCTGGCGATGCAGTTTGTTTGAGCTTATGGTGCTCAGATTTGGTACCAACGATGATGTCAGGAATGTTTGCTCGGAGCACTTGTTGAGAACATGCGTTGAAGGTGTCGGAGATGCTAATTCAGTGCGACGGAGCACTTGAAATGCCAAAATGGTTTTTTGTCCTTGATTCTGCGCTGATCCAAGGATGGTGAATAGCCATTTCGTATGGTTAAACTCAAACTGATTTGTTCAAGCTGAAATTCATTCAATGTTCAACATGATGATGAATTGATAAAATTTATTGAGCATCAAATAAGTATCAAGAATCTAAGATAACTTATAGTATGCATAGGTGTAAAACTAGATAAATTGCCACCCAATAGGGGTGTTACGGTTCGGTTTGGATTGATTTTTAGTAAAAAAATGTCCGAACCGATCAAACTTTCATCGGTTAATTTGGATTTGTTCGGTTTTCACTGTTTTTCAAAAAAGAAACTGAATCAAACTAATCGGTTTGGTTCGGTTGATCGGTTTATTTAAAAATACAATTAAAAAAAAAAATCATATTCTCACAAAATATTTTATAGAACTTTGTATAATTTTATTTCATATTTTTTTTTTCATGTTCTCTATTTTTCAAACAACTTTTTATAACTAACCTTACTCAATATTTCATAATCCAAGATTCATTCATCCATCATTCTTCAAAAACAACTTCATCAAACTCAAATATTTCAATCATTCATGATCCATACATGCATCATTTATCAACAAACACAAAAATTCCAAAAAAAAACATCCTAAATTAAAACATAGTCACACACGAATTAAACATCCTAAATTAAAACATAGTCACACACGAATTTGACATCAGTGCAAATTTGACTAGTATATATATTTTATAGTTTTATTTCAATTTTTATCAATACACATCAGTGACATCAGACGCAATCAAAATTTTATGCAAATCACAAATGCTTTTTTTTTTAATGGCTTTTTCTAATCTTCGCTAAACAATGACATATAAGTTAACGTGTATAAATCAATGACATAGAAAATGAACATGGAAAACAATGAAATATAATGAGTGCAAATCAATGGCATAAACATGATAAAATTAACCAAAAGATGAACGATCTCAGCAGTGACCGATGGCGATGAATAATGGGTTTGGTGTGGTTGACGGCTAGAGTTTCTTTTTTAGTAGAAATGAAAGAGTCCGACTAATGAGATGAGAAGAAGATGAGAGAAAGTGAATGGATTAAAAAGTATTTTATGTTTAATTTTGGGCTTAACCATAAGTTTGTGTGAGGTATGATAATTTTGGGCCTAACCATAATTTTGGATTTTGATACCGTCCTGACGGTCGATCAATTAATTGTTTTTCGCAGATTTTTGCTTCTTATAATTTTTTTAAATGTGGTTTCACGACCATATACGGGTTACCTTGCTGATTAGTGAATTTTTGTTAGGATAGATTTGGATCGATCCACTCGGTTTGATTTATTATGTTGTATCCCTGTTTTTTGTTGTACTTGAGCCACGTCTAATGTCTTCAAAATCTTTATCTATTTCTTTTTATTTAATATAATTTTTCTTTTGACTAAAAAGAAGATAAAGAAAAAACAAAGACAAATTATTTTTAGAAAAGAAGCGATCTTGAAAATATGTAATTTTTTGAAAAGTAGGTATATGCTTTGTAATAAATAATTTATAATTTTTTTTAAAACATAAAAAAAATTACAAAATATTTATTACAACTCTTTATATATATATATATATATATATATATATATATATATATATATATATATATATATTTAAAAGTTGAATCGTAGGAAAATTTGTTTTGATTGGGATGTCAAAAAGTTTATGTCAACATAAAACAGTTTACACATTACAATCACTTTTAATTGAAATAGCATGTAACAATTAAGTATGGTTA
>Ga0315914_1001685_pt1 | contig 33513 bp, 20 predicted proteins | sample MpolenodulesMG_FD_203920 | JGI IMG/M metagenome (GOLD analysis project Ga0315914, IMG submission 203920) | Medicago polymorpha root nodule microbial communities from Los Angeles, California, United States - elongated nodules | ecosystem: Host-associated > Plants > Roots > Nodule | place: USA...
CACTTCTAAAACTGGACAAACTAATGAGGTAGAGCATGTGACATGGGAATCAAAGTTATTTGTTTTTGTTTATGATCCTGATATTCACTTCAAATACTTCACTTTAAATGTACTGGTTGGTATGTAATGATTTAAACGATTGGATTGAAATTATATTCACTTCAATCAGATTGCCTTTTATCTTTGTTTTTATTGTGTCGCCTCTTTTTATTTTATTTTTAATAAATCAATTATAGTTGGTGTTCTTTCGAACTTAAGTTGAGTTAGAATTTTTGTCAAAGAATAAAATCTCTAATTTCTAAGTTATTTAATGAAATATGTAAATATTTAACTATAAACTAAAGGAACATAATTAGACAAAATATGCTTCTTGTCTTAAATTCTCTTGTATGAGTAAAACAAAGATCCTCCGACTATTTTTAAGGGTAAAAACAATTGTTCAATAAAGAATAATCCGATTATTTTTAGGGAAATTTTTAAAAAAAATTTGGTCACTTTGTTATTGACTAGTACAATAAAAATAAAGAAACAATTTTTCATAAGCCTGCAGGTCCAAACCCGCTTTTTCATCAGGCTAGATGGGACGGACAAACTAGGGGATGAACTCAAAACGTCAACTCAATTTACTTAAAATGGTAGGTTAAACGGACTAATTCGACGGATCAAGTCTGTTTTGCCCCTCTTAAAGTTGGATAGTGATGGGGGAAGAAAATTCTCCTACAAGGCTACATGTAATTTAGACACATATACCACGATAATTGGCATTTATGTAAAGATAGTTTTAATGCAATATCTCTTCCTTTCCTAAAATAAGCTTTTAGTTCATACACATTTAACTATTAGGTTGTTTAGCCCAAATACACTGTAGTTCATAAGTTAGCTCACATATTTGTGTGTGAGTGTGTGGAATCAGCCATCAACAGTATTCATGAACATATTTTATACAAACACCATTAGACTAATTAAACATAAAGCATCTTTACTAGTAATAACCCTGTAGAATGCAAACATAATATTGTCCTTCTTGGAACTACTATTCAAGCTTGCCATCACCTGCCAAACGATAACTTGGTATTGCGTGCAAGTGTTGAACTCTATGTATAGATTGTCCAAATTTTTCATCCATGTTCAAATTGGAAGGACGAATATTATATGGAAGTTTCCAATTAAAGCAATGCACCAATTGAGCTATACCCAACCTAACAGTCCTCAATGCCAATTGAATTCCAGGACAACGCCTACGACCAAATCCAAATGGTATACTTTCAAACTCTTGTCCTTCATAATTCATTTTCTTGTTAATAAACCTGTCTGGATAAAATTCTTCAACATTTTCTGACCAAACATTAGGATCTCTCGCTATTGTGAATGCATTTACTATAACTCGTGTCTTTTTCTTTATAAAATAACCATCAATTGTTATGTTCTCTCTACATTCACGAGGGAGTAAGAAGGGTGAAACTGGATGAAGTCTTAAGGTTTCATCAACCACCATATCTAAGTAATTCAACTTCTTCAAATCCTTCTCTTCAACCATTCTCTTGTTTCCTACTTCGTTTTGTATCTCATCTTGAAGGGTTTTCATCACTCTTGGATGCCTTAAAAGTTCGGATAAAGCCCACTCAATTGTGGTAGCAGATGTACTAAATGATGCCACAACCATGTCTAGTAAAATAGCTTTGATGTTAGTTCGACCAATGACATGATTTTGTTCACTCCCATGATCAATGTTTTGGTGCATAAAAGTGAGAAGTATGTCTACAAAGTCTTCATGACGAGTTTTGTCTGTATTAGTGGTTTGTTCATGCTCTGATATTATCATCTCCAACACCTCATCAAGTGCTTTGTTGGTTCTTTTGCAGGCTCGTGTCAATCCCTAACAAATAGTTAAATTGATAACGTTAATTTGTAATTGAATATTTTCAATGAACTTAATGGAACCGTAAAAGTATAGGAAAATCAATTTTTGCTTTTAATTATTGCCAAATGTTTAATTTGTTTTTAGTTCTTAAAACATTAAATATATGATAGTTCATTTTGATTTTAGTCATACGTAAATATGTTTTTTTAGAGGAGTCATGCAAATATGTTAATCGTATTGATTTTACTCCTTAAAATATAGCCCTCAGAAAATTAATTAGAACATTTAAAATATTTCAAAGACAAAACTTAAAATACAAAGAAATGATCTAACGCTGAAAACATTTAAGCTAAATTCCAGTTTTATTCCCACTTTTCAATTGTGCAAATAAAAAGTGAGCCACCTAAATTTTCCAATGTAGATACTTTGAATACTTGAAAAAAGAAATTACCTGAAGATCAAATATGCCTAACCAAGGAACAAAATCAGCCATATTAAAAGCTCCAATCAAAGCCATTACGTCTTGAACCAACCTCTTTAGGTCAAATTGATCATACTTACTCCGACCCAACACCATCTTATACACAACATCCTCTATAAGATTTTCTACAACCTCACTAACATTCACAACCTCACCCACCAAAGCAGCTTTCTCCAATGACTTAATCAAAACATCCAACTTTTCCTTCCTAATAGGACCAAACATCTCAACTTTCGAAGCACTAAGAAGTTTTGAAGTGCAAAGTTTCCTCACACTACGCCAATAAGGGTCGTACTTAGAAAACGCCAACCCTTTGCAACCATAAGACATGATCTGTGCTCCTATAAGTTCCGGTCGGTTTGCGAAAACGATGTCATGGGTTTTCACGAATGACTCTGCGGCTTTTGAAGATGAAATGACAATAGCTGGGATTTGACCTAGTTGTAAGGACATGATTGGACCATATTTTTTGGAGAGTGATTGAAGTCTTCTATGTGGAAGGGTTCCTAATATGTGGAGGTTTCCGATTATTGGTAGTGTTGGTGGACCTGGTGGCTTTTTATGATTAATGGTTTTTTGTTTTGAATGCAAGAATAGTTTGGATAAAAAGTATGTGAAAGTGAAGAGAAGGAAAGCAAGTACTGTTATTATTGCTGCAGAAGACATGTATACAATGAATGGTTCGGTTTGGATCAAGTACTAAGGTTGAGGATTATCAAGAACTCTTTTTTTGTCTGACTCTAAACTAGTGATGTGTTTGATTATGGATTTGTGGGTGTGTGAGACATATATATGGTAACCATACAGAAGTTATTATTATTAGGACGGACCGAACAATTAGGGGGCCAAATCTCTCACATTAGACATTCATAAATGTCATTTGCTTACTATTCAGATTTTTTCCACAACGTGGATGCTATGTACAGATCAAATTGAAAATGATAATGCCAAAAATTTTGAAAACACTTTTTAAATCACTTGTTAAATCAGTTCAACTAATTTAAAAAGTACATGAGCGATAGTTAACTGCCGTTCGACATGTTTTAGGTGTTTGTGAGCAATTTATAGGAGTCAAATGAACAATCTTCATCAAATGTAGGGTTTAGATGGGCAGTATAGCGTTGTTTACTGTATTTAGATTGGAACTGGAGTAATTTTATAGTATGTTATGGCATGTGAATCTTTAGATAAAAGCGATCGATGTCATTATATTGAGTTTATTAAATTTTTAATTAATATAAATACCTCAACAGAATCATATTATCAACATAATTCAGGTTTTCTTTACTTCAAAAAATTAAAACATAATTGAGGTTTTTATTTTGCTACCTGTGCAGTTTTGGTATAATCGTCTGTAGATTTGTATTCAGTTTTTGCAGTTTGTTACATGTCAATAGTCTGTTATACATAAGTTTTCAGCTATCTTCCTAGTTGGGTTTGGTTTCTCTGCCTGGTTATGAGTAGGTTTGGTTTCGTTTTAAGATCACGCAATGACATAAACTTCTACTGTAACAAAAACAGATAGAGGGAATAGAAATGACAATTGGTCGATAACCACCACGTTAAGATTAGAGACGAGAAAAGGAAGAGCGCAGTTACAGAGAGATGATAGTAGAGACTGAGCACTAAATAGAAATGTTGTCAAAATCATAGAAATCAATTTTAGGTGTCTATGTAGGCTGTACAATATGATGGAATGTAATGCGTTATTCAATTATGAGTTAAACACAAGGTTGTCAAACTCGAGTTTTTACGTAAACTTATTTTGCCTAAAGGGAATCAACTTGTAAACTAAAATAATATTAAAACTATTATATACATGACACGTGTACTTATATAATACTATAAATGCATCAATAATCCAAAATTTCAACTTAATTACAAAAACAAAAACATACCAAATCACCATAATGAAGTGTCAAGCTCGTAAACTTGTATCAAACAACATAAATTATCCACCAAATCATAAAACATTGAAACAAAAAACTATCCAAAAGACAAGAGTTTAATAAGTTTCTAAAGTTCTTAACAGTTAAACAAACCCCAAAAAAAAAGTTAATTTCTTCAAAACTGGGCAAAACAAGTAAAATCTAAATAAATTAACTCAATTGTACCTCGATTTTACCCGATTTCACCGCGAGTCAAATCACTCAAAATTGGATTGTATTCTGATTTCACTCAAAATTGATTTTACCATCGATTTAACACGAAATTCACAACGAAAAACGTAAAATCGATTATATAGAATCGATTTTACGTTTTAACACGCACTTTTGATAACATTGGCTAAACAATATCGGGCAGATTCTTTTTAATATAACTTTGTTTGATCACAAACCTAATCTAAGTCACCTAGAGATACAGAAGACACTACCTAAAGCACATTCATATATCTAAATCATCATCTGGGTCTTCATCAGAATCTGGCATCTCATCATCTGAATCACGAAAATATATAATCTCACCTAGGGCAGTGTCCTCCTTTTTACCCTTTGAAAGAGGTGCCCCCTCACTGCTGCTCTCTTCAAGGGATCTTCTACCATCATAAATTTGAATGGGTGTACCATTTCCTAAAAGAAAAGAGCTTAAGCATAAGAGTACATATATGATTGAAACACCGTAAGAAATGGATCAAATACAAATCTATAGCATACCTTGGTGTTCAAAAGGAAGCACGACCTTTGCCCTTTCAACTTGTTCTTTCTCTGACAGCTGGAGATTGAATTGTACCTGTTAAAAACATAAAGTTTCAACCTATTATTTATTTGTGGTCAATGAAAAGTATTCAGCTTCATATCACACACCATATTTTGTTTGGACTCTGTCACTCTCCTTACAACTGTTTGTGACTGTGTTTACGATGCATATGCATATGCATGTATATTCTGTAATCAAAAGTATCTTCATGTGCATACGAGAAGGTAAACAAACCAAAAAGAAAAAAGTGCTTAGCATGTGCAAGCATGGCATCAGCACATGAGATGTTTCTTCAAAACATATTATACCAATTGCAAATTATATATAACACATTGATAGATTTTATCATAAAAACTGTACCGTACAATTAACTAGGTTGTGGTGCTCTATGCAACTACATCTGATTATGAGGGCAGATTACATCTGTTGTAATGATCCAAATTGGCCCACAATTTAAAATCCTAAGTTTAATGTTAGAAGCACTCAGCATTTCCGGCAAAGCATAAAATAGGCACACCTGGCATCTAAATTTTCATTTCCATAGAGAAAATACCTTTGAATGATATCCTCTCTTTTATAAAGGGGGACACAACAAAAATAAGATCTCTTTAATGGATCTTTTTTGTCTGAAAACTAATAATGAATCTCTAATAATAACAAGACTGTTAGGACTTGGGCCATTGCTTCCAGTGAAAGAGACGTGACTTCACAGGAAACTAAAGACTGACCTTTGGCAGTAAGCCTGCAACGATTGTTCCATCTTCTGCTGAAACAGAAGTAAAGCTGATTCCTCCAGCTTCAACTTTAAACTTTTCACACTGAACACAAGAGATATTACATCAGTGCACCAGTTTTGAAGATTAGCAATTCCAAATATGTTCACGATAAGGAATAAAGAGATCACCGTCACTCTAACTCGTCCATTTCTGCGTTTGAGTCTGACATTAAATTTTCCTTGGGCAAAGTTTTTCTCCGATAAGTAGTTCTCGGAAGAATGATGATCTGACTCTACACTAGCCACCATGGAGGACATGTACTCAAGAGCAGCTCCAGCCCTCTCCTCGTGAAGGTCAGAATGCAATAATCCAAATATACTTGAAATTTGATCTGCAATCATACAACAGCAATGATTTAAGAGAAGATAATGTTAATGTGTCAAGCCAACCCATGCCATAAATATTATCTACTGAAACAATCAACTAGCTCACACATTCTAGACTTCTGGTACTCTAAAATATTTACTCAATCAAATAACAACAAAACTAGACATACTATGCAAGAAACCGTATTCAAAATAGTACAAGAGCAAGTACCATGGCTACGCAGATTGCTTAGAAGGCCTGCAACTGACTGCAGAGATGCATGTCTCAACAGTTCACTTAGCTGATAATATCCAAAAAGAATCCATTAGGATTATATATATACACAAGCAGATAATACAAGAGAAACAAAGAAACCAAACAGTCTTAAGTAGAATATTAATGGTATTGAAAGTAATCGTAACACTTCTTGCTCAGGAATTCTAGTGTAAAAGGAATTTTGGAAACTTGCTGGCACAAGAATTTTCTTTTTCTTTGGACAAAAGAAGGTTAGATAGTCAGATACATATCTACACAAAAAAAGCTTCCAATTCCATCATTAAATAAATTGTAACATGAACATGACATCTTTATAACCGCTTAAAGGCTCATTTATTTCTGGGAAGTTTAAGAGGTGAGCCAAACTGACATATTCCATCCATACTTTCCAGTTTTTTCCCAAGCCCGTCACATTGTGTTAGGGAAACCTACTTTAGAATGTAAATCATTTGGTAAGGATCCCATGCTCAGTGATAGGAATTTGATTTTTATTAGAAAAGAAATAGAGATAAACTGTCCAATTACAAAGATATCGTAGAACTTCAAGGGTCTGCACCTTCCTAGCCAAAGGTCCCTATTCTCTCACAAATTGACAAGATACCATACCTATACTCCCATCCTAACTGTCTAACCAACTCAACCGAATCATTTTCAACTAAGTAACAACGAATTGGGTGGGGTTACCTATCAGAACAGAAGTGAACTGAAAAGTGCAATGATAGAACAACATTAAAGAGCTCAAGTCTCCACCACCTTGTTAGCAAAATTTATAAAGTACAAAATAAATTAACAACTAAAGCAGCATGAACCCCTACGATGTAAACAAAGACTCCACAAAATAATTTCTTATAATGAGAGTCTATTATTCAAGTTTGTGGCCGTACTGCTACTAATCGTAGATAAGATGAAAATCTCAGAAACTGATGGGGAGTATCATAAAATGATTAGTGTATCAAGGTTATTTGATTTAGCTTGGAAAATAAAGGAAAAAAAATACCCTTCTTACAAGTTTCATAATCATAAAAATTTCAGCTAAATGCATATAAAGAAACCAATCACCATATAAATTACAAATACACAGAAAACATTGACTAGAATAGACCAACACAGTATATTCAACTTCATTCCAAGCTATGTAAAGTCAATAGTATTACCGAGTCTATGGCAACACAAACGCGGACTTTATTTTCTCCAACTAAACCTGCAAGTATATGAATTGAAAAAGAAAAAAAATTCAATAAGCGACATAAATATGTTTCTTGAAGCGAAAAAAGATCAAAATTCACAACCTAACAGCAAACAATACCTCTTCCCAATTCAGTAATCGCCAAAAACAACTTATCCATATCCTTGACTGATTTATAAGAAGTAGTAGCAAGTGAAATTTGGTCAGAAGGAATAGTAACATTTCCAGATTTCCTTATCTTATCCTTCCAACCAAGAGGATCTGTATAACAATCCAAAACATGAATCCTGCAATGTAACACATTAGAGAAGACATTATACAAGTTTTCGAAAATGAAACTCTAAAAGAATTTACTGGTTGTATACTGCTAGGTTAAAACAAGTTTACACTGACATTCAATTATCCTCCATCCGATCTACTATCCTTACTACCAAATCTACACGTCTTCTCTCTAAATGCCCAAACCACCTAAGCCTATTTTCCACCATCTTTTCAAGGTGCTACATCAACTATCTCTCTGGCACCATTTTCTACTTCAATTCACTTATAAGTTCATCCACTATCAACTATCTATACTTTTTTAACAAACAGAGCCTAAATGTCATTTCAGTCTCAATTTTAAAAATGAAAATTGAAAATGTTAATAGAGAGTAAACAGTAAAAACAAGAAATATAAAGAAGTTAAAAATTGAAAATAATTACCATTTGTTAGAAGAAGAAAGTTGGATTCCCTTGTTTTTCAACAAATGAGCATAAAACGAAGGGCTCCGAGAAAGTGCAACGATGAGAATAGCAGCGTTGGAGTGAGATTTTGGTGAGGAGAGTTGAAGAAGAATGTGAGAGAAAACGTTGAATGCGAAAGGTGAAGAGAGAGTGTCTTTGATAGTGAGAGTGGGAGAGAGTTCTCCTTCTAATGCGCCGTCGCGTAAGGATCTACAAATTGATTCGGACATCGTTGGAAGGGATGGAAGATTCTAGAATCGAGTGTATGGATGTGGCAGTTGAGTTTGATTTTGTTTTGGGGGAAAGGGGGTGTATGAGAAGGACGATGAACGATTGTAGTATGAAATTTGTGTGAATTTGTAGGGTGACACTGCTCTGCTCTGCCGGCTGGGTTTTGGGCGGAAGGGGTTTTGATTTTTAGGCCTGGGGAGGTGTTTTTCCGTTTTGGAGATACACTCAAAACAAATAACATATATTTCTCATTTATTTAAATACATATACATTAATTCAACTAAAAAGTATTGAAATTGTTAGAGTAGATGTTGTGATTGAGGATCAAACTTAACTCTTTTATTTATGTGTGTAAATTTTTAATAGTGATTGTTGCTTTGTGGATTATAATTTTGTTTAATCGAGATCTGAACAAATTTTAAGACTCGAAAAGATATTTATAAATCATTCATTAAAGAGATTTTCACGCTGACGACGAGATTTGAACCTTTTATATGATAAATGAATCAACTTATTATCAAGTGAGTCTACATACATTGACAATTTGATAGATAAATTTACCTAATTATAACAAATGAGTTTCTTGTAAAAAAAATGAGTATATAATAAAGAATGGGATGCTCTCTCACAATGATTAACTTAAACAAATATTTATAATCTTACTAATCTTCGATCTCACTTGATTCTCAAATTTGTGTAAGCCTATGGTTAGGTCAAAACTCCAAGCGATTGCAATATCTTTTCCAAAACTGATTTATCCACCAAGGTTTTTTTAGTAAGTACTCCCTCCGTTTTTTTTAAGTGTCTTTTTTAGAAAATTAACACAAAAATTGCAATGTGTATTTTTGTACAATATCTTTCTATTATACCCTCATTGTAATCCACTAATAAATTTCTATTTTTTTGTACACACTTATAAATTAAATATGTTATATTTCTCTCGTAACAAATGATTGTCAGTTATTATCTTTTTATCCAACAAATTCCTTTTTTTTGTTTTGCGTACTCTCTCATAACAAACAATTATCAATTTTCTAAATATTGTGCACGTCTTTTTAATTATTTTAAGTCAATATAAAAATTATTCCAACTTCACATTAATCAAAAGTTAAGAAAAAATTAACTTTCTTCCACCTCCTTTAATCAAAGTTAAGACTTCAACTATGGTTTCAACCAATGTTAGAGTCACACTCGAAATTGTTAACAATTGCTACTCATCTTATTTATAGAATTTTAACTTTTTTTGAAACCATTGTTTGTAACAAAATTTTGTTTAAATTTGAAGATAACAAGAAACAAACTTTGTATAAAAAAACAAACAAACTTTAGTTTTCCAAATAGATAGCATTAATTAGTTTTATTGAAAAAGATAAAAGTAATTGACAAATGGTATAATTGACAAATCATACCCTTAAAATACCAAAAAGACAGTTAAATAGGAACGAAAAATTCACCATAAAAAGACACTTAAAAAGGAACGGATGGAGTATGTTCAACTGCGTTTTAGAAATATATATAAGAAACAAATATCTACAATGAACTTAATATCAAGTAGATAAAGACAAAAATAAAGAAATATACATGTACAAATTCACTAAAAGAAACATTACAGAAACATATTTGCAAAAACTAAATAAATAAATACAAACACATATTTAAGTAATGCAATAATGCTTGTTCAAAAAAAAGAGTACTGCAATAACAAATAATGTTGTTTCAAATTGATTGTAAATTGTAATAATTCTCTTGAAACTGTCCTTTGATGAGTTTTCCTCTAAAGTCAAAAGAAAGAACAGCATTTAGACTATTCCCAAGATTCTAGTTCCTTCTTCCTTGGGGATATCGCGTTGCATTTGCATCACGCTAAAGAAAGTAACCATTGAATTGAATTGAATTGAACAAATAATAGAAGTAGTAATAATCTAGTCAAAAAGAAAATAGTTACAATAATAATCAAAGGAGGTGAAAAGTCCACAAAAGCCTTAGTGGCAACGCTGACTGAACATATTCAATTCCAACTTTGTGGCAACTGATTATCAACCACTCATGCAAATTCAATAATTTAACAAACATAATTAAACATCTAATGTAACAAAACCACATGAAACCTTCCTCGACCTTTCTTCTTGGAGTTACCTTGTTAGTTGTTACAAAGTTGAATACGAAAACTATATGTTAAATTATTAATACACACTCTTTAATTTGTTGTATGTATAAATATAAGTCTTCAATTCTGTTTTCATTTAAAAAGACATAAAACATTCAACATGAGAAACATTTTACTAAGGTCAACTGCACGAGCTTTGTTCCGTAGTGGTGGGAATTACCACCGCAGCTTCTCAACTGCGGTGATAGTTCAGCCGAGACACCACCAGCATGGCGGTGACACATATGGAAACTTCTACTGGCAGAGGATGTCAACTCTGCCAGAGAAAAAGGATCAGCAGACAGAGGAAAACAAGAATGATGCCAACAACAGCGGTAATAACAGCAAAGCCGTGGTTTCGAGTTACTGGGGGATTAGTAGGCCTAAGGTTCTCAAGGAAGATGGAACTGAGTGGCCATGGAACTGCTTCATGGTAAGAATACATATATAGAGGTATTAACTCTAAATTTATTTTATTTTGTTAGGGGATAGGTATAGATATATAGGTAAAGATATTTTTTGGCAATAAAAAACATATGAGTTCTTGATCTAGTCAATAAAAAAATTTGATTTGAGAGTTGGGTTGATAAAACTTATTATTTATAATGAAATTGTAAGCAGAGCAACTAAATTTAAAGTTAATTCTAGGGCATGACTTGATCTTGCATGGTGTTGTATTTCGATGATTTCTCATAGGACATGTTTTCTGTATATGATGTTTGTTTGCAGCCATGGGAAAGTTACAGCTCAGATGTATCAATAGACGTGACCAAGCATCATGTACCAAAAACATTTGGGGACAAGTTAGCTTTCAGATCTGTCAAGTTTCTAAGAGTGCTCTCTGATTTGTATTTCAAGGTATGTGGACTATCTACTGCTACATAAAATATAATTCTATCCATCACTATATATATATAAAATATAAATGAAACATAAAAATTACTTAGGGTGTTTCTTGAAGAACAAAAAATCCGTTGTCCGGCTTTGGATTACCAGGTCAGGACTTTTTCCGTGAAAAAATCAGATTGTCAAGACCAAAAAACAATGTAATGTGTTGTAGTAAAGTTTAAAACTTGGGTATATATGGAAGAATTTTGATTAAAGATTTAATTCATATACACCGTGAGTTGAGTGTAAAAAATTTCTTTATTTTCTGCATAATATTGTGAGTGTAAAAACATTTCTCTTTAACCATAATTACTTACTTCTAAAATCACACATATGATTGATTGTGATTTGTTGGTATTGTGCAACTTACAATTTTTTGGTCTTAATCATTTGGTTCAATGAGAAGAAGAAGAAACTTGGTTATTCCAACTTCGGCCTATACGAAACTTTTTTACGATGACAATGTATCAAAATTAAATTATTGATTAATTTGAATTATAATTACTGCAGGAACGATATGGTTGCCATGCAATGATGCTAGAAACAATAGCAGCTGTCCCTGGAATGGTGGGAGGGATGCTTTTACACTTAAAATCTCTAAGAAAATTTCAACATGCTGGTGGTTGGATCAAAGCATTACTTGAAGAAGCAGAGAATGAAAGGATGCATTTGATGACAATGGTTGAGCTTGTGAAACCAAGTTGGCATGAGAGGCTTTTGGTTATTACTGCACAAGGAGTTTTCTTCAATGGATTCTTTGTGTTTTACATCCTCTCACCAAAAATAGCACATAGATTTGTTGGTTATTTAGAGGAGGAAGCTGTGATTTCATACACACAACATTTAAATGCGATTGAGAGTGGTAAAGTTGAAAATGTAGCTGCTCCTGCTATTGCAATTGATTATTGGAGACTTCCTAAGGATGCAACGCTTAAGGATGTGATCACTGTTATTCGTGCTGATGAAGCTCATCATAGGGATGTCAATCACTTTGCTTCTGTAAGTGCCAAATTTTCATTATAATTGTGTTAAATATGTTCCATGTCACTATAAATATAGAATTTGAATACTATGATAGGTAATATTTGAGTTCACACACTTGGTCATTTTGTAAATGTTGGATTGCGATCAAACGGTTCAAATTTTAAGATCGATATTTTAAAAATATTAAAATTGGCATTGAATTATGGACCGTCCTATGCTATCTCGATTCAACAGCCACATGTGTGCCAATTGCGTGAATGCAAAAGATTGTCGGATCCGATGCATGCAATTGGAATTGATAAATATATGAGCTTTTGTTTAGTCCTATGAACATTTTCTTCAAAATTAAAGAATACATGGTTAAATTACTTAGATAATGATATTTGAAGGTCTCGGCAATGTCTAGTAAAAAATTTCATGTGACATTTGCAACATGGACCGTTAGACTAGCTTTGCTATAGTTAAAAAGCAATTGCTAAAATTGGTAACTGAAAATAAGTATGGACAAAAATTTGAATGAAAATTTTATAGACATTAAAAACAAAAGTTGGTATATTTATAGAACTTAAAAATAGTATATTGGACCCATTGTAAATTATTCTGAATGTTGTGTTCTACTTTTTGTTCTTTTTTGTAGGATATTCACCATCAAGGAAAGGAATTGAAAGAGGCTCCAGCTCCTGTTGGTTATCATTGAGTCATTGTTTTTGTCAAATTTTTTATCAAAATATAGTAATTTCTATTTTCTAGCCTTTGTTGTCTCTAAACTTTCAATTTGTGCCTGAATTGTTCAATAAATAAAATGTATTTTCAGTGTGCATTTTGTAACCTGAAAGTTTATCAATACACAACACAATATCTCACCCAATTAAGGAATTGTTTGGTGGTGTTGGTGATGATCATATATCAACAGGGCTGATGCTTCACATAGTGGAGTTAGTAAAATCAATAATAGTTTGGCTTTGAAGAGAGATTAATAGAATCAATTATCAGAAATATCTTAATTTATTGTATTCAAAATACGGTAGAGATGTATTTTGGTGTTAAGATATCAAATTGTTTCAATGTACATCTACTAATATAACTTCTATTGATGTAGTCCTACGAGATATTTAGAAAATGAATCTAATGGATCGTCTTATATTTAAGGATAAATAAATCTTTTAAAGAATCTTATAATTAGGAATGGAATCATGAAGAAGAAAATCCAAAAAAAGTGGCTGCTAACATTTTCAATTCCAACTTTGTAGCAAGTACTAATCAATCACTAATTTAACGAATAATTAAACATGGAAAGCAACAAGACCACATTGTTGAGACTTTACAAGACATTTCTTCTTCCCTTTGTGGCAAAAACAAAATTTAATACAAAAACTATATATTAAATTATTAATGCACACTCCACTCCTTGTTATTGTAAATATGAATATAAATCACCACTTCTGAGCTACTATTTTTATCTAAGAACACATTCAAAAACATTCAACATGAAAAACTTGTTATTAAGGTCAACGGCACGAGCTCTGTTCCGCAGTAGTTGGAACTATCACCGCAGCTTCTCAACTGCGGTGATTGTTCAGCCGAGACACCAGAATGGCGATGGCGCTCGTGGAAGCTTCTACTGGCAGAAGATGTCAACTCTGCCAGAGAAAAAGGATCAGCAGTCAGAGGAGAATAAGAACAGTAATGACAGCAACACTGTCGTTTCGAGTTACTGGGGGATCACTAGGCCCAAGGTTAAAAGGGAGGATGGAACTGAGTGGCCATGGAACTGTTTCATGGTAAGAATATACTATGTAGAGGAGGTATCAAAGTTAACACATGCATAAGTAAATCTGAACTTAGTTATTCATTATAAACAAAAAATTCAGCTCATAGTTGTTTCTCAACTAACTTATCTAGCATGGTGTTGTATTTCAATAATGTCTCATATGATATGTTTTCTATGTGGTTTGTTGCAGCCATGGGAAAGTTACAGCTCAGATGTGTCAATAGATGTGACCAAGCATCATGTACCAAAAACATTTGCGGACAAGTTTGCTTTCAGATCTGTCAAGTTTCTAAGGGTTCTCTCTGATTTGTATTTCAAGGTTTGTGGGCTATCTACTGCTACATAACATATATGAAAATTATAAATGTCACATAAAAATTACTTATTGTACTTCATTAAGCTATGTTTAATGTGTAATTAGAATCTTAACATTTCAATCCTAGAAAACTTAACTACTATATACCACATGTGTGTTGGTGGTTTTGTCCTTGTTAAAAACTGGCTACTAAAAATTTTCTTAGTTATAAAAAACTTTATTCTTAGTGGTAACTTATTGATTCACCGATTGTTAATCAGCTTCAGTTAAGGTCGAATGGTTTAGGAAAAACCGTTTCGATGCTGACTAGAACAATTTTTCATTAAAATTTACTTACTTCTCGACTGAACACCAAATTGCCTAAAACTAGAGCGTTAAGACCAAAAATAAATAAATATTGATTCCCTAGTAATTCAATGTGTTGTAGTAAAGTGCAAAACTTGTGTATACATAGAAGAATTTTGATTGATGGGTTTGATTAATCTGAATTATAACTGCTGCAGGAACGGTACGGATGCCATGCAATGATGCTGGAAACAATTGCAGCCGTCCCGCCAATGGTCGGAGGGATGCTTTTACACTTGAAGTCTCTAAGAAAATTTCAACACACTGGTGGTTGGATTAAAGCATTACTTGAAGAAGCAGAGAATGAGAGGATGCATTTGATGACAATGGTAGAGCTTGTAAAACCAAGTTGGCATGAAAGGCTTTTGGTTATTACTGCACAAGGTGTTTTCTTCAATGCATTCTTTGTTTTTTACATCCTCTCACCAAAAACAGCACATAGGTTTGTTGGCTATTTGGAGGAAGAGGCTGTGATTTCATACACACAACATTTAAATGCAATTGAAAGTGGTAAAGTTGAAAATGTACCTGCCCCTGCCATTGCAATTGATTATTGGAGACTTCCTAAGGATGCAACTCTTAAGGATGTTATCACTGTTATTCGTGCTGATGAGGCTCATCATAGGGATGTCAATCACTTTGCTTCGGTGAGTGTCAATTATTGTAATCTATTTATTTTTTAATTTGTCAATTTTAATTTTGTTAAATGTATTTTTCGTCCCTACAAATATATCATTTTAGTTTAAAAAAATTCTTCAAAATTAATTGAAGATTAAATTATTAAAAAAAATAACATGGCACTTATCAAGTGAACTTATGTTAAACAGGTGACACTATAGTAAAAATGTAAGGACTAATATTGGTAACTGAAAATATGTCAGAACTAAAGTTAGAAAAAAATATACCGTAGTGACTAAAAACAAAAGTCTATACATTTATAAGAATGAAATACATTTTCTAAAAAAAAAAAGGATGAAAAACATTTTTAAGTCATCATGATTTGTTTAAAACACTCTTGATTTTAATAATTTCTTTCCTCTTCATTTGCTCTGAATGTTGTGTTCATCTTTTTGTAGGATATTCACCATCAAGGAAAAGAACTGATAGAGGCTCCAGCTCCTATTGGTTATCATTGAGTCATGTTTTTATCGATTTTTTTATCAAATAGTAATTTCTATTTTCCAGCTAGCCTTTGTTGTCTAAACATATTATTCTTATCTGAATTCTTCAATAAATAAAATGTATTTTCGGTGTGCATTTTGTAACCTGAAAGTTTACCAGTATTCATTACACAATATCTCATCAAATCAATGAATTGGTGGTGGTGTTTGTGATCATCTATCAACAGGATTGATGCTTGGCAGAATGGAGTTAATAGGACTTGATAATAGTTTGGCTTGGATAGAGATTAATGGAATCAGTTATCAGAAATGCCTTAATTTGTTGTATTCGATATAGGAGTAATGGAGTATATTAGTGTTGAGATATGCACCTCTTTGTGCCTGATTGTATTTTTCTTTCATTGATTAATTAATAATAGTTTCAAGTTGGATACATTCTAGTGAACAAAAAAAGTTGGATACATTATAATTCTTCTAAATCTACCAATACTTCCATCCCACCAAGAGTTTTGATTCCTCCTGTCCTTTCTCAATTTCCAATGAGTAAACTAGTGTCAGGAAAAGTTTTTCTGTCAATTATAAAATTTATAATTATAATGCATCAAAGGCCAAGGGAAAGGCATGATGTAATATTTCAAAAAGAAAATATAATCTCAATTAAGCTTCAATCAACAGAAGGTCTCTTCAAAAGAGATCAGGCAAACAAATAATGCAAATGAAAATGTAAATTAGTCTAGATAGGTCCTCCCATGTACAAAACTCTGTTAACATACTGAAATAGGGGATTTTACACATCCGCAAAATGTGTGCATAGCCATTTGCAGGTTCTTTTTCTTTTGATAATATAATTTTACATGTATCTTTTTTTTTTGTCCAAATTCTACATATATCTGTCTATTTTTGTTCTCGGCCTATTTCAATTCCATATATCCGCGGCGCATGCTCATACTCGTAAGGAAATTTGAAACAATTTCCAAAGGTAGAGCTGGAACGATGTTCAATATGGGGATATTTTTGGATTGCAAAATTGATGGTCAAAGTCAAACCATGTAAGTCATTCCAACCTGCATTAGATGTGAATGCGGTACGCTTAAATTTGTGACCCCCCTTCTGCAGTTCTTTCTCAGGAAGGCATAAAAATAGTTTATAACTAGCTTCTTAATAAACCAAGAGTCTTTCCTTGCCCTTATATCTCCATGACCAAGAAGATAAACCAATCCAGATTCTTTAGCATTGCGTATAAAAGATAACTCTCTTTCCAGAAGTTGCTCTGCATCGAGCACAAGGGGTCTGGGAGACGGAGGGCCTGCCTCTTCTGATGTGCTGGGTTCAAAACTGGGCATGAATGATTCATTAAAATCAGCCAGAAGGGGAACACCAAGTGAGTAAACACTTCCATTTGGAGCTATGAGAACTCTAGAACCAGCGTACTCGTCCTCTAATTCAGTATCCTCATCCCCATCACTTTCAAGTGATCTCTCCTGTGCCTCGCGACGTATAAACTTCTCTAAGCTCTCCATTAGAAGCTGTTCAAAAGCCTGGTGATTTTCTTTGCGAGCATCTTTGTAACCATACCTGTGAGATATAAATGTTCAGATCAGACACGTAAGATAAAGAAACATTTTAATGACAAAGACAAAATTACAAAACACGGTACAACAGCAACAACAACCAAGCCTTATCCCACTAAGTGGGGTCAGCACAAAATTACAAGACACGGTGTCTCAGATGAAAATATTGCATCCTCGTGAAATAACAAACTACCCCAAAGAGCTGCTAATATCTTTGTTAAATTTTCCCAAATTGTTTCCTAACCTATTCCAGAGAGAGGGGGGGAGAGAGAGAGAGACATTTGAAGCTATAGCACTATTAGCATGTTTCTAAAAAGTAATATGCACTTATAGCACTTATTACCTGGCAATACAACGAAATAAATGATAGCTTCTCTGGCAAACTCGCCGAAATAGAAACCTTTCACTTTGAGGCACCATAGCAACTGGAACGTACTTGATACTCACGAATATTATCATGGAATGTATTGCTGGAAGTGTGGTTAGAAAATGCCCAAAAATTCCTGGAATTCCTTTGACCAACTCATTATAAAGTAGACCAATTCCAGGAGCTCGTATTGTCCCAAGATTGCAACCCAATTCTCGCATTAAATCTGGTGACAACTTTTGTTTGACTTCAGTTTCATACTTGAGCTTGCTTCCATAGTTCCATACGAACATTATAAAAAACATAATTGCAGCAAAGACCAATATAATCCAACTTCCATCTGTTATGCTCCACAAAACCGATGAAAAGAAAACCAACTCCAAACCCAAGAAGACTCCCAGGAAACTCATCACTATGATGATATGCATCTGCCATATAAGAAGCATAACAAGAGTAACTAAAATGGTGGTCATCATCATCACCCCCAGCTCAGCAATGCCTGAAAGATGACAAAGGAACAGGCTGAAAACAAATACATTTTCATATATAATATATTACAACAATATTGAAGAAATTCAGTGTCTTAGTTAGAACCAAAGAAAAAACTGCCTTCCCCTATCTAAGCTTGCATGATCCAATTATTATCGACATATTCATTTTACAAGCTCAAACCTTGAGGTTAAAGCTTTTCCCTGGATAAAACAGAAATGTTTTGCCAATGAGGATTGGTTAAACCAGTAGGACCGAGTAGCATACAAATAAAAGGTCTTGGGTTTTGATTGGTATCAGAGCCTAACACTTGTTGAAGCATGCCGCATGTTCTAACCATGGTTTTGAATTGTGGCTGCGGTCGTTGCAATCGCGGTCATTGTTGTTGCTGCGACACGCTTTGTGGGGTGAAATAATTTTAAATTTTCACCCACTACACTACTTACCCACCATAGCAGAGACTCAATTTTCTCTGTAAATACTGGTTGGGAAGTCCTTGAAATACACAGTTGAGAAATTGTTAAGGGTAAGATTTTCATTGGATCTAAAGCAGATTGGGATTCCGGGTTCTAAAATTTAATTTTTAGTCAGATAATTCGAAAAAACATGGCCAAAATATATTAGTGATTGAACTTTATGTGATGCGGTTACGATGTGGTTGTACATGTGATTGGAGATCCCACTGCAATTGCGGTGTGAAGCTGTTGCGGAGGATACTACAACAGCAATACTGCAGCCGCAATTGCAGATACCGACCGCAATTTGAAACCATGGTCTTAACCTTGGAACTGGGAAACCACTCTTCCACCTGAACCATTATGAAATCTTGGGGAGGAGGCAATGCTTGATCTCGTCCATTTGGAATAGAATTGTTGGATGAAACCATGACCTATACTGACATCATGTTTTCTGAGCATACAGCCAGTGTTTGAAAAACTGCTAAATGAACATTTTCACACATTCAGCAGATTTGTATGGTATCTAAGCTAGGTAAATTTATGATACTGGTGTACATTCAGGTCAACCAGCAAAAGCTAATTGGGTCCTCTTAAACAAGGATCCACCAACACTATTAGTATTCTTAGACTATATTCAAGAATTTCCAAAGAGAAATATCAAGAGTGAAGCCCAGTGCCTTTCCAATTAATTGCATCACGATAAGCTTCTCGAGCAATCTATTCTACATAGTCGATCCCAATAAACTTACAATTTGATTAATGCATGCGCGGTTGATAAATTTGAAAAATTCATCAAGATAAAATAAATATTTTGAAATAAAAGAATTACCATATGCATTTCCAATTTCATCAATGCTGGATATAGTGCAGACGAACACCAGAGAAACAGCCAACAGGAACCAGTTTATGACAGGGATATAGATTTGACCCATAAATTTCCGAGAGGTGTGAATTATTTTAAGTCGAGGGAAACAACCAAGAGCAGTTGACTGTTTTATGCAAGAAAATGTAGCTGTTGTCATAGTCCGACTTGCAATTAGTGCAGCAATGTTGGCGATGAGAAAAGTTGGCCAGAATGCACCACCTGCAAATAAAGAATAGCATTACACCGAAGTTGATGGGAAGTGTGGAGACGGGCCATTGTAAAGCATGCAAACATACTGACACCTACTTGGAACAGAAGAAAAAAAGGCTTCACCAGCATCAGCATGGTGTTCCATAAGGTATGCAGCTTGACCCAAATAACCCAATAATAGGCACGGCAAAACAAGAAATAAAAATGTAATCTGCAAACAAACCACCTCAGTTTCATTAATATATAAGTTGATATGACAAAAGATGTGAAAGAATTCCAACCAGAAGCCATGATAGATAAAACATAGACATGATTCATTACCTGAACTGATCGAACAGAGAAGTAGCAAAGATCTGCAAACATGGCTTCAGAGCCTGTAACATGATCCAATAACAATGTTAATTCATAGTGGACGGGATTTGTGCATGCCACCAACAGTTAAATCAAAAATGCATATTTACAACATCTCAACATCAACGTAATGGGGAGAATAATGTAATAGCTTTTTTGTTTGGCATACAAAAATCAGACTATGTTAGGATATTTAATGATGGGGTAGAATGGAATAGATTAGAGTGGAGTTGAATGAAATAATTTTTCACACCATTGTCTAGATATATTTTTATGATAAATGGGTTAAAATTTTCATACCATTGTTTAAAAAGTAGACGGGTAGACAACAAGATTAATGAATATAATTTTTTTTTCAATTACATACCCCAAGAAGAGCAGAGAAAGATAGAGGTGGCCCATGAAATAGAATGCAATATGTCCCATAAGATTTTATTACAGTTCATCTTATTTCAAACAATCCAAAACACAGCCTTAAGGGGAGTTTGTCTCTCGCTACAAGGTCTGGATGCCCATAACCCTCATCAAAAGCTTACAGTGGTACTTACAAATGACCTATCAACGAAAGACCACTGGCTAGAATCAAAACTACCATTTTATCAACACCATCTAATCGTACTAATTCAGCCAACTCTCATGGGAATAATACATGTTTCTCAAACAATAGTATAATTTTCCCATGAATCTCACAGGCCTGTCTGGATTGTGGCTTACTTGGGCTTATCTACTAGCAAAGTTTTGTGAGACCGTTTGGGAGAACTTATGAAAACAGCTTATGACAATTTTCATAAGTTTTTTTTCAACTTACTTTCATAAGTTCTCCAATATAGCTTATGTAAACAATTTATAGCACATACAAAAACAATTTAACGCTATTTTATCGTTTGCTATAAAAATAGCTTATGCAAGCTTATACTTAAGCGTTTATTATAACAGGGTAAGCTGTTTATCCAAACAGGTAATCAAATAAAAAACTAACCAACCCACAAATCAATACTCCTGCTTTTTTATACTAGATGCATGTCACCACTATGACAGGGTATTTTATTCCGAATAATGAATCATCTATGGCACACAATAGCAACACTATAGTGGCTACACATTGCATCACTTGGGTGCTCATATGAATCCCATTTTTGGGTAGCAGCTGGTGTCTGCATACTCAGACTGCTACAACAGAAAAATGCAGTCCCTCCGATGTAGTAAACCAGCTCCCACCCATCCATCCCAACATAAATACTAACTACACAAACATTTGTCATTAAAAAAAAAAACAGTAAACCAGCTAAAAAACCACATTTCTATTGAATTTTTTGCTTTCAAACTTTTTGCTGTATGGTCTGGTGATTTCTTGTGTGTTTTATACTTCAAAGACAATATATGGTTTGAAACCTATATTCCTTGATCGTTCATGCAAGACATGTTACCAAGTTGACCAGTGGTACTCTTAACTATCAATACCTAAGCACTTAAACCTGAATCTTTTTTTCAAGCACCAAAGAAAAGAAAGACTCAGGTCCCAAACTCCATTGAATCTCAAAATCATGATAGATGCCAGTAGGCATTTCATTAAACTTCAGATAGTAAATGGAAAAATCAAAATTAGCCATTGTAATTGCTACCAGCACATTGGTTTAAAAATAGAGAAAAACAGGGACATCAATAGAATCAAAATATACACGGCAAGAGAGAATATATATTATCACATCTACCATATCAATGATTCTGCATATATGTGTTTACCAGTTGCACACAGAAGACAGCCCCCAAGAGAATACCATGCTTTAGTTGAATTCCTTGCAAAGAAATAATAGATGTGAATAGGATTAAAAGCCCTAAAAACGCTGCTGTCATATTTGACAAGATTGTATACACCATTGCCCGCAAGAGAACAGAACCATATAAACAATGCAGGTCCTACAGCAAGCCCAACTTTACTTGTTCCATACTTCTGTAAACTGAACAAAATGACAAGGCAAGCCACAGAAATCATCACCACTTCCTCTGCATAATCAATGAAAAAGTAGAAAAAATTAATCCAGCTACATAAGTAATTCTAAAATTGAAATATTTAACCAATTTTTCCCAGTTTCCACCAGATTGGCCTAAACTATAGGAACGGCATCCTGTACGCACTTAGGTTGAATGAAAATATACAAAGCATAAGCACCCTATTGACACATGACTGAATTTTCGCACCAATAGGACCAAAGCATAGTTGAGGCAACTTTACACACCAAAACAATACTTCGAAAGCTAGTACTATTAATGGAGAGGCGAAAATTATTTATTTCTAAGCAGAAAGAAAGATAAAAGCTATGCTCTGATCATAATGTGTCTGTGGGTAATATCAAATGCAGGTATTAGCGCACAAGAGCTTGTTAACAGGTTAACACAATACCTTGTTGAATTGCATCTACCCCAACCTTCAAGCCATTAACAGATGATAGTACTGCAAGAAGAAAATTTTGTAAAGTAAGAATCAATATGAAGTAAACAAGAGCTTATTGAAAACAACAGCTGGCCATGAACACAAGCAGCAAGATGTCATTACAATTTACAAGCATGATATATCTATCAATCTGAATTCTAAACATACTATGACAAAAGCATTTGTGTAGAAGTTACACAATACATGATACTAGAGCAGTAAGTAACCTGACATTGCTGGTGTAACAACCCCATTAGCTATCACCATAGAAGTACCGGCAAGTACTAATAATAGCAGAATCTTCTTCAGAGTGAATGAAGACTCTAGCCTTTCCTTGATTTTTAAAGACCTTTCAAGCTCAGCGGACGGAACCTTTAGCCTAAAGCCTGATATACGGGCATCTGACGGCAACTGATTAGGAAGAAGATTCACCTTAGCATTTCGACAAATCAAGGAATACAATGCAAATGTACCACCTGCAGTGGTTTCAAAACAACTATAAACAAAACTAAAGACAGAGTATATAAGAGGAAATGAGAAAGAAATATTTTATCTTTAAAAGACTAAATTCACCACCATACCTTCGCCGTCATCATTGGCCCAGAGAACGACAAGAACATATTTGAGGAAAGGAATCAAGATTAAAGTGTACAAGACAAGTGATAATGCCCCAAGAATGTCTTCATTGTCATTAATAGGTGCCTTTCTAAACATAACACTGAAGGTATATAATGGGCTTGTTCCAACATCACCAAAGACAACACCAAGAGTTTGAAAAGCCAACACAATTTTCTTTCCCGTGGTCATATCCTGCAACAACAAAACACAATGAAGAAAATAGATACAAAAAAAATACTAAAATTGATTTTGTAAACTTTATTTCAGTTAAAAATGAATTGAATGTGAAGTGGTTTATGTTAACATACATTCGCGTAAAAGTGAGTTAAACAATAAATTTGAGTGGAAAAATCACGCTTTGAGTCAAACTACAAATCCTAGCTTCAAGTTAGAATCAATTCTAGGGAAAATTAATTCCAATCGACATCGCCCAAACATGTCGAAATCAATTTTATGTTTGGACTCACTTTTGGCTCTCTCTACTGTAAAACCATACACACATAAACGGAATTCACATCACAGCTACATAAGAATCTTATGATGAGCACAGTGTGTGTTTGGTTCTGCAGTGACACAGATTTTGAATGAATTGATTTTGACTAAAAGTGAGTTAAATGTAAAGAAATTAATGTTTAGATACATTCGTTCATGCAAAAGTGAGTTAAAAAATAAATTCTAAGTTAAAACCCAATTGTAGAAACCAAAAGCTACGATTTCTAGCTTCAAGTTAAAATCCATTCTTGAGGCAAAATCAATTCTGCTCGAGAACAACTAAACATGCCAAAATCAATTCTCCACTACTAGAATCAATTTTGACTCCTCAAAAAGTGGAACTAAACATACACTAAAAGTATGTTTGGTTCTGCAGTGACATGAATTAATTTTGAATGAATTGATTATGTAAAATCGATTCTCGCCAAAAGTGAGTTACTAAAAGTATGTTAGGTTCCGCAGTGACACGAATTAATTTTGAATGAATTGATTATGTAAAATTGATTCTCGGTAAAAGTGGGTTGAATGTAAAGTGATTTATGTTTGGATACATCCGTTCATGCAAAAGCGAGTTGAAAAATAAATTCAAGGCAAAAAATCAATCTTTGAAGCCAAAAGCTACAAATTCTAACTACAAGTTAAAATCAACTCTTGAGGCAGAATAAATTCTATTGGAGAACAACCAAACATGTCAAAATCAATTCTACACCAACAACGACAACAACCAAGACTTATCCCACTAGGTGAGGTCGGTTACATGAATCAAATTATGCCATAATGTTCTATTGTAAACCAGATTTCGGTCCAACACAATCTCTAAATCTTTCTTAATAAATTGATGTGGTTCTCTGCCTCTGCTGATCTGGTTATCTTTCATCTGATCTACTCTCCTTACGTGTGTTTGGTTTTGTGGTGGCGAGAATTGATTTTGAATAAATTGATTTAGGTAAAAGTGAGTGGAACAATAAATTCAAGGCTACCCGTTTGGATTGGCTTATTATTGAGCTTATGCAAAACAGCTTACGCAAAGAAATAAGCTTTTATATATTATTCATAAGTTTGTCAAGGTAGTTTGTGAAAAAAACAGTTTATGAAGATACAATTTTCGTTAGTTAGAACTTATGAATTAACATAAAAGCCTATTTATTTGTCTAAACTATTTTTCATAAGCTCAAAAATAAGCCAATCCGAACCGATTAGAACCCTAAAGCTACAAATTCAACCTTCAAGTAGAATCAATTCTACTCCTCTAGAATCAATTTTGCCCTTCCAAAATAAATTCTACTTCTCTAGAATCTATAGGTCTTCTCTCAGTAACAATTCTACATTACTTGAATCAATTTCGACTCCTCAAAAAATGAAACCAAACATAATATAGTACAAATACAACTTGAGAAACAATTTAATTAAATACCTAATCACTAATAATTACTAAAAACCAATCCATTAATACAAAAACCAAGCATTAAAAAAACTACCAAAAAAAAAAAAAAACCACCACACCTCATAGTGATGAGTATGAGCACCAGGAACCTCAAGAGCTTCAACATCAAACGAATCAATTCTAGGACCAGTACGAATAAGCTTCATTTCAGCATTATCTTCATCTTCAGAATCGAACATAGATTGATGCCGCATATCAGAAGCATCGTAATCCTCGATCTCGGATGGATCCTCGTCTTCTTGAAAAACCCATCTTGATTCGGTTGAGTCGAAGGATAATGCACTTCCGGGATCGTCTTCTTCTTCCGTCATTGAATTGTTGTTTCTAGGGTTTTCCATTGGAACCAAAATGATTGAAGAAGATGAAGGTAGTTGTTGTAACTGAAAAATTGTTTCAAATGGAATATTTGTATGAATTCAACAATTGCACCATTTTTTAATGTTTTGAAAAGACAAAAAACTATGTGCTTTGTTATGATGATGGGAAGTGTGAATTTTTCACGTGGCAAAGCATGAGATTTGCCTAAGAACCATTTTCAAAAAAATAAATAAAAGGAAAATGTTTTTTTTTTCTTTTTTTTACATATAAAATTGGAGTAAATCATCCATTTAGTATGACTAGCATAGCTCGGTTGACAGGGACAATGTATTATTATATGTAGGGGTTGGGGTTCGAATCCCGAACACCCCACTTATTCATTTTTAAAGTGAATTCTAACCACTAAGATATCTAACAAAAAAAAATAATATACTTATAAGATAGTGGATAACAGATAAAATAGTCAAAGTTTTTATTATCATTTAATTTTTTTTATTAGGAAAAAAATAAGCACCTCTGACAATTTTTTTTAGAGACGGATCCTCCAACAATGTTCATAGGGTATTAAGAAAAATAATTGTTGTGAAAAAGTTATAAAAAATTTATGTTAGTTTTATATATTTATCAAAAAGTTAAATAAGGGTATTTTTGCAAGAAAAACATTACTGCATGTGAATTTTGAAAATAGTCTTTATATTAAAGGTCAAAAAAATGGAAAGTGGTCTTATAGCTAGGGTAGAGGAAGTAGTAGATGTCTCCGTGTGCTTAACTCAGTTGGTATGGACAATGCATAAAATATGCAGATCCGGCATACAAAAAACTTTTTTATAATAAAAAAAAGCATTGAATATATTTTTGATCCTTAAAAATATTTCAATTTTGTTATTTTAGCTCCTCTAAAATTTTCTACAAAGATCAATAATCAAAGTTTGGTTTTAATCCTTCAAAAAAAATTGGTTTTGATAAGTTTTGACTGGTTAAACAAAAAAGAGATCAAGGAATTTTTTTTGAGGAATTTCAATTATATACACACATATCAGCGTTCAAACAAGCAGTTCTTTTTTCTATGCTAATGCGTATAAATTATGAACAGTAATTCTTAAGAAATTTTGATTTTGATTACGCATTACCACAGCAAAAAGAATAGACAAATGAAAACTCACGAAATATCACTACAAATATGTGAGAAAGAACAGATAAATATTGTGAGCAACCCAAATATGCAAAATAAAAAAGTAATTTATATTTGTTTTAGAATTCAATTGTGCTTTGCAATTTTAAGGTTTAACAATCTCTAAATAATGTTTCCCTCAAAAAAATCACTAAATAATGTTTATGTTAAATATTGTTTTCTACATATATTATTAATCAAACTGAACTTTTGTTCAAAAAAGTTCTTGCACTAATGGAAGCGGCAAAAGCTAGCGGAAATTTTACGCAGGGTCCAAATTTAAAGGAAAAATAAAATATTTAAAAAACTAACATATTAAATTTAAAGATAAAATATTATTTTAGTCTAATAAATTATAATTGTTTAGGTTTAGTTAAAAAAAATTATTCAATTTTCGTCGCAAATTTTTACAATTCAAAAGAGTGCTTTTATTTATGCATTTAATTTCGATAACAACAAGTTAAAGATTAACATTAAATAAACTCTTAAGAACTTCACTTAAAAATTGTGAGTGTTCTAGAGACTAAGTCCAAATTTAATCTTAAACTTAACCAATATGTTAACAAAAAATTAAAATAATTTGTACTTACATGAAATGTAAGTTAAAGTAACAATAAAGAAAATAAAAATTGATAAGCTATTTAGAAAAGTTGGAAACAACATGTTTCAAAAATTCAATTTTATTTATAATTGATTGTATATAAAATAGACTAATGATGTCCTTTTCAATATAAATAAATAAGTTATTTGCACGAAACTCATTATTTGTTTAATTTGTTTCTGGCTATTGTTTAGCAAATTTTTATTCTTAAAAATGTTTTCTCTATATTTGTTGTTGAGACTGAAAGTGTCAAATAAATGTATCAATCATGTAGTAATATTTTTATTTTCTTATTTATGCTAATTTTCAACAAATAAATTTGTTTAAGGTAGCTAAATTTTTTTATTTGGGATAGCTAAGTATAAAAACATACCAATCCATTCAAGAATAATTTTTATTTTGGGGTAGCTTTGGCTACCTCATGTTATAAGAGGGCTACGCCCCCGATTAATGGAGTTGAGTCTAAGGGACGGAGTTCGACTCTCACAACTTCGCAAATCAATGTTCGAACCCTGACCGAGAACGATATATATTCAGTGTCTGACATGCCTCAAATCAAATTACACACATATTAATTTTTATGTTTCTTTGTCAACACACATAAAAGACCTCAACATAAAATTCACTTTAAGCCTACAAATACATTGGACCCACGCACATATACTCCTCGTGACCTCGTTGCTCTTCCTCTCATAAATCCTTCGTTCGTTGCATTAGAGACGGCACAACCTCCATCCATCTTTGGCATGCTTTGGGCTTCACCTCCATTGAGTTTTTCCCTAATATTGATCCATTGAGTCCTAAGCAAGGACTCATCTCCCAATTTGCCAATATTTTTGGCGCAGGAGTGTGGTGGTCTTGCAGAAATTGGAATTCTAGTTGCCTCTATGCACAGGCATTTGCAAGTCAGGAGATTACGAAGAAACATCCATTACGTTACTGGAGTGTCTGTAGGAATAAAGATAATAGGTTTTAATTTAGGATTAATAGTGTTTTTCGCACCTATAATATAGTCCATTTCCGGTTTTCACCCTTATAAAATTTTCGGTTTCGATTCCGTCCTCGTAAAAAAAAAAAAATTCGAAAAACCCATCTCCACCATCCAACTCAGCATAATCTAATATGTGGCGCTGATTTGGCATTTTTTTTATTTTTGAATTTTTTTTAATTGGCCACATGTAAAAAAGGCCAACCACATCATCTTATTTTTAAAAATATATGAAAATTAATTTAAAAAATCTAAAAAATATTTAGATTTTTTTCCAAAAATTTAAAAAATCAAAATTTTAAAATTTAGATAAACATTAACATTTTTTTTGAAAATTTAAAAAATTAGAAAAATATTCAGATTTTTTTCCAAAAAATTAAAAAATCGAAAAAAGTTAAGATTTTATTTCTAATTTAAAAATATCAGAAAAAACTTTTATATTTTTTTCGAAACTTGGAAAATTAGATCAAATCAGAAATATATTCAGATTTTTTTTTTCCCAAAAATTTATAAAATCGAAAAAAATTATTTTTTTTCTTTCTAAAATTCAGGAAAAAAAAACATTCAGTTTTTTTTAAAAATTTAGAAAAATAATCAGTTTTTTTTCACGAAAATTTTAAAATCAAAAATTCAGTTTTTTGATTTAGAATTTTTTTTCTTTCTAAAATCAGAAAAAACATTCAGTTTTTTTTCGAAATTAAATTTTTTTGGATCTTTTTCGAAATTAAGAAGATTATTAAAAATTCTGGAATTTAATTTTCAAAATAAAAAAAAGGTCAGGTTTTTTTTTCGAAAAAACTGTTTTTGAAACTTTTTTCTACCAATAAAGAATTCTAGAAAAAATTCTTTGAAAATAAAAAACAAATTAAAATTTATATCATATTTTGTTAGAATTGAAAATTCTGAAAAACTTAAAATATTTTTCCTGAATTTTTTTCTTATTTTTACGATTTTTTTTTGATAATTAATTTTCAGATTTTTAAAAAAATTTTATTCTTAAATTAATATAAATGAATATATATTTATTTAATTTTAAAAAAAATTCAAATTTTTACATTTTAAATTTTTGAAGATTAATTTTCAGATTTTTATTTATTTTGAAATTAATATAAATTCATTTTTATTTTTTATTATTCTTTTAAAAAAAATAGGCACAAATGCCACGTGTACGCTTAAAAAATAAAAAATAATTATACAATCAGCGCGCCACATAAGCATATATGTACAGTCAGCGTGCCGCACAGTGTACCACGTCAGCAAATATGCACAGTCATATGGGGGAGGGGGGTTTTGTGGAAAAAAAATGTTTACGAGGACGGAATCTAAACCGAAAATTTTATAGGGGTGAAAATCGGAAATGACCTATATTATAGGGGTGAAAAACACTATTAACCCTTTAATTTATCATTTGATACTGGAAATTAATTTGTGGATGTGGAAGGAGGACCAGTCAAGAGCTTACACGGTAAGTTCGGCGTATAGAAAATTAATGAGAAAAACTGGTAATATGGTGGAGGAAATTGTTTAGAAGTTATGGTAATAATGTCTGTTTGGCAAGTTTTATAGTGAAATAGGGAATACTGGAATATCATGAAGATATTGCTGCACACACTCTTGAGAATAAAATTTAGAATGGAATTTTGCAATATTCAGTTTCAGTTGAATTGTAGCTTTAACAGTGGTATGCTAAGATACAAATTAAACTCAAAGGATCACAAGTTTTGATGAGGGCTGCATTATTAAAGAGTAAGGGGATAAAACTGAAACTCAGAAAAAAAAAATGTGATTGCTTGTTTTACAAACTCGAAGTGAGAGATTTTATAGGGGGTGTCAGTATGAAAGGGTCCGGAATTGATTGAATTTTTAAACGTAGAGCTTTGTCTAATAGCAATATGACGCATGGTCTGGTACAGCAGTTTCTCAGTGCAGTCGGATCTGTTTTTCATAAACTGTTGTGGGTATGAAAATGTGGTGTCGTCTGTTGTAATTTCATATGATGTTGTGGAATCAGTTCGCCTATTTGGTCGAGTTGAAGCTGCTGAGTTGGAAGCAACCTGCATAATTATGCAAGTGGGGTGGCTTTTTATTGTTCAGATTTTGTGGTAGTAGGAGACATATTTTTACGGTTTTCTCAATGTAGGTTGTTTTGGTGTTAAACCAAAGTGAATTTTCTGCATTAGCAATGTAATGGTTTCTTTTTAGCTAATCTTGGCACATTTATGCTTAGATCAGAGCTTTTTATATATTTTGCTTTGTAAAAGAACACACTATACTTTAGTGCACTTCTAGGATTAGAACTCAATCCCTTTCATCAATCAGTAAGCTTTCTACAATACAAGACATTACTAGCTATAGTAAGTGCAAGATGATATTACTTGCAAATAGAACAACAAAAACTGATCTCATAAAAACAAAAGCATGGAATGACTGGAGTAACAAATATATATACTTGTTTTAATCAACAAACTATCTGCTCCTTGTTACATTTACTTATAATTCAATGTTCTACATTTCACAATAACAAAGCTTATTAAATTGCATGTAAGGAAATTGCAATATGAGTGGTAAATATTTATATCAAAATATTTTATGAAGGGGGAACTAGATCAATGAATAATAACATTCAGACTACAAATCTTAGCTAAGTAGATTTCTTCATCCTCAAGGCAGACGAAAAAAACTTCATTCCATGTTTTTCAACTGTTTGTTTTAGTTGCCAGCAGAAACATCACAATGTTTTTTTTTTCATGACCCTTGAAGGATCTGCCGTTAATTAATGCAGTAAGTATCAGCAAAAATGACAGATTGAAGTTTCAACTAAAAGCAGAATTGTGGACTTAACTTGATCAATCAACTGCCTTCGAAACTCATAATCGGAATGTGGGAGCTTATCGCAGAGGTCAGCAACATCCATTCATTCCACAACATAATGAAATAATATTGCGTGTCTCAAATTTGCATTATGAAATACAATGGCACCTTTCTAAAAAAAAGATGTATTCACACCTAGCTTGTAGCTTGAACAAAGTTTTTATTGCTAACATTAAGCTCAGCATCACATTGCATCCTTTGGTAAGCAACAATGGCAAATACAGGGACCCAATTCTCACGATATTTACCAACAAAACGAGAATCATAATATAGGTGGCTTGTGAGAAAGTAATTGATTCCTGCAGAGTGAAATTTAAATTAGTAACTAATATTCGAAGAAATATTACAAGATAAGATGATACAGGGAAGAAATAAAAACTAGTCTACCTCTTCTCACATTCTTCATGGCATTCATCTAACAACCTCTCTACAACTAGAGTAGCATTTTCTGGCTGAGTATAAGCAAGAAATATAATTTTATAAGAAATTGACATAAAAAGATTCAGAATGAGCGACAACCACTGAAAAAAATCACCTTTCAAAGCAACAAATCATGTTGATAGTACTGACACAGTGTGGATCTGGAAGCTTGACCTTTATTATAATGTTCTTTGTCTTCTCAATAAAACTTTGATTCCAAGTCACAAGCTCTACTCCTTAATTTGTTCAGCTTTAGCAGCTGTTTCAATGTACCTGAAGTGAATAACAGGATCCTCACTAAAAATTGCAAAATCATAAGCCGAAATTATAAAAACTAAAAAAATAATGCAGGTTCGTTTAGAGAAATAACTTAAGAAATACCTTGAACTTAAATATGCACCCAAGAAAAAGTATAATCCTTCATATTAGTTGAATTGGTGAAAGAGTTTGATGCATGCATCAACACCCAACTGCTCTGAATCTGCATGTACCAGTAAAATTAATTCTTTTAAAATAGCCGAATAAGCAGTATAATTGAAAAAGAAAAATCTTGTGGAAACAACATAAGGGCCATAACACATTACCCTGCACAATTATTTGAAAATTTCCTCTAAGGGTGAACAATGAAAGATCTTTCATGTACTCCGGTGCTCATTCTTTGGAATGGGTTCCAACAAATTCAACAAAGGCCTGAAAATCATCTCATATTGTGAATACATAATTTTTGAATGAAAATCCATTCAATTGAGCACTTGAGATCCAAACATGTGGCTCAATGGCATGTGTATTCGCGATTTCATATTTGATATCACTCAATGTTCTACTTTCAACAATAACAAAGTTCATTAACTTGAATGTAATGAACTCGCAATATGAGTGGTGACTAGAGTAATGAATATTCAAAACCATCTACAGTCAAAAATCTAATTTCAATCCAATCATTTAAATCATTACATACCAAGCAGTACATTTAAAGTGAAGTATTTGAAGTGAATATCAGGATCATAAACAAAAACAAATAACTTTGATTCCCATGTCACATGCTCTACCTCATTAGTTTGTCCAGTTTTAGAAGTGAATATCATCGAAATTGCAGTCAATCATTGAAATGAAGCCATGAACCTGAAGAGCCCTAGTGGCAGCAATCCTTTTTACAAAACATGCAGTTATAAATTTCAATTCCGCAAACAAAGAGGGATATTTACTGAACTGATAACAAATAATAAAATGAAATTAAATAAAAGAAAATAAAATAATCAAAACTTACCTCTGAAGACAAAAGAGAAACTAACATAACTTGGAGACTATAGTGAAAAAACAGGAGTGGCATATCCTGCAAAAATAGTACAAGAGATTGTTATTGCACTGTAAGAAACACAATCAGAAGAAAGATGGAGGGAGATTAGAGAGCCTACCAGTTTAGTCGGAAATGTGACAAGTCAGAAGCAGAAACACCAATATCTTTGCTTCTTGATTCCTAAGTTCGGAATATAAAAGCTATCTTGTTCCAGTCCTCCCCTGTTCCGTCCTTGCATTACTCCTCTAATGTTTTAGTTGTATCATCTTTGTCTACTTTCCTCTCCTTTCATGCCAATTTTATATTTCCCTAGCTCATCATTTGTGGTTTCCTTGGGAGTTTCTTCACTTTCACTGTCTTCTTTGGAGACTCATTGTTTAGGCCTGTCATTATTTTCCTTACTGTATGACAAAAATCCATTCATTTGCTTTATCAAATTTTAT
>Ga0315914_1001686_pt1 | contig 33508 bp, 27 predicted proteins | sample MpolenodulesMG_FD_203920 | JGI IMG/M metagenome (GOLD analysis project Ga0315914, IMG submission 203920) | Medicago polymorpha root nodule microbial communities from Los Angeles, California, United States - elongated nodules | ecosystem: Host-associated > Plants > Roots > Nodule | place: USA...
GGAGATCCAACTACAAAAAAACAGGCAGTCTGATAGAAATTGGTTTGTTCCTTTTCGATTCGACTTTTTTTTGTTGTTATTTGAATTTTATATAGGGAACTCTATAAATCTCGTACAGGAGATTATCCCCCAAAACAGGTATGAAAGCTATAATTGTAAACCACGATCAAATCTATGGAAGCATTGGTTTATTTTTACATAAGAACCTAAAACTATTTCTAGGGGGTAAGCTATACCAGTGGCTCCGGCTGAGAGGACATACCAGTAGCTTCATTGTTGGTGGGGAGACAGAGGGGGCACATGGGCCTTTAGGGAGCAAGAGACCAAGATGGTCAAACTTACGCCCGGACAGACCAACCTCATACTCAGACTGATCCCTTCCATGTTAACCGATCATATGACCCCTAATGGATTTCCAAAGAGTCCTCTTTCTATGAAAGGCCAACGATGGAAACACATCATTGTAGAAGGAAGAGGAGAAGAGGAGAAGAGGGCGTGAGAAATTGTGAACATTTGAAAGCCAAAATAGTCGACCACCGTCCAAAACATTTTCTTCGTGGTGCGGACCACTAGCCAAAATGGTCTGATTTGGTTTTTTTTTCATTTTTTATTTTGTTTAATTGGCCACGTGTAAAAAACATTTCTACATCATTTTTTTTTTTAAAAAGTATTTGAAAATTAATTTTAAAAAATAAAAAAAGTCCAAAAAATCGAAAAAAAGTTAAAAAAAATTCAGAGAAAACATTAAGATTTTTCTGAAATATAAAAAACAGAAAAATAGTCAAAAAAAATTCCAAAAATTTTAAAAATCGGAAAAAAATTAAGATTTTTTTTCTAAAATAGAAAACATTAAGATAAATTAGAAAATATAATCAGATTTTTTTCAAAATTAAAAAGATTTTAAAAAATTCTGGAATTACAATTTAAAAATACAAAAAAAATCAAGAAAAGGTCAGATATTTTTTTTTTTAAAAAAAAAGGAAAAAAAATTAATTTTTGAAAATCTGGATACCAATTTAGAAAAAATTCAGATTTTTTATTCAAAAATTTTATTAAATTCTTAGAAAAAAAAGGTCAGAAATTTCTAAAAATCTGGATACTAATTTAGAAAAAATTCAGATTTTTTATTCGAAAATTTTATTAAAATTCCTGAGTTTTTTTCTAATTTTTACAGTTTTTTTATTATAGCCCCAAAATGGATTTTTGTTAGAATCATTAGCCAAATTCGTAAAATCTTCATAATTTTGTAAAAATAATGATTTTTTTTTCAATATTTTAATTTCGAAAAAGATTTTACAAAAATTCTGGAATAAAATTTTCGAAAAATAAATCTGAATTTTATCTAAATTTGTATCCAGATTTTTAAAACTTAAAATTTTTTCCAGAATTTTTTTTTGTAGAAAATATTTTAAAAAACTTTTTCCTAAAATTTGCTTTTTTTGTATTTTAAAAATTAAATTCCAGAATTTTTTAAAATCTTTTTAATTTCGAAAAAAATCTGATTATATTTTCTAATTTTTAAAAAAATCTTATAGTATTTTAATTTTTTTAAAAAAAAATTCCAGATTTTTTTTAAAAAAAAATTCTATAAAAAATTTTTATTTATTATTTACAAATTTTTTTTCAAAAATTAATTTTCAAATTTTTTAAATTATTTTTTATTTTTAAATTAATATAAATGAATTTATATTATTTTTTGGATTTTTTAAAATTTTAACAATAAAATCTGATGTGGCCAATTAAAAAAAAAAAAGAAGTCAAGTCGGCTCCACATAAGCGAATTTGGTGAGTTGGACAGGGGAGGGGGGTTTTCTGGAAAAAAAATTTACGAGGTTGCAAATCAAACCGAAAATTTTATAGGGGCGAAAACCAAAACTGACATATATTACAGAGATGAAAAACACTATTAACCCTATTATAAATAATGCATGCATCTCTTACCTATGTGTTTTTATACTCTTTATTTGTTTTATTTAGCTTGATTTAACGAAAACAATACTTCAATAATGTTATACACCTAAATTTAATTTATTTATTAATTGAAATAATAATAACAATTATAAAAGTTCTCTGTATCTCAAAAAAAAAGTTCTAGTCAGTATATTTTTGAAACACTTATTTTATTCTGTTTTCATTTTAAAAATAAGAAAATCCACAAAAAAATTATAGTAATATTTTTATATGTAAATATTCTTAATGTAAATAAAGAATATTGCCTCCGGTACTTAAAATTTTTGGCTCCGCTACTATTTTTGCACGTAAGTGTAAAATTTTAAAGGATGTATTTTCTTCTAATGTTACCGACATACCGTTAAAAAGAACCGTAATTTTTTTTCAAAAAAAATGAAAGAAAAAAGAGCGAATACTCCTTGATGATGTCACATTACATATCAAACCACGTGATAATGTCATATAAAAAGTCAATCATGTTAAATAACAGATAGGACCAACTAAAGTCCTTGTGAGCTTAGCTCAGTTGGTATGGACAATATATAAAATATGCAAGATCTGGGGTTCAAACCCTGACCACTACAAAAAAAAAAAATAAACTAATGTTTAACAATTTCAAATGAGTTTTTGTCTTTTATCTAATTTGAGGGAATATTTACAATCTAAGGGTAGTTTTTGTCTATTTACTACTTTAGTAAAAAAAAAAAACATTACTTACACGTTAAGTTGGTGCGTAAACTCTAGAAAAAAGAAAGAAAGAAAAAAAGGTGACGCGTGAAAATAAAACTTCGATTTAATATACAGTGATAGATTGTACATCTAGATTTGTACCAAAAATATAAATAAAAAATTGCACATCTAGAACAAATTGTACAAACCATTAATTAATTAATATCCAAATCTAGAACGTTTACTTTCTAAGCCATTGTACACATCATTTTGCTATTTTTGCGCTGCTTCTAGAATGATTATAAAAAAAGCTTTGCTGTGAAATATATATCTTAATCCAAGCAAAGACCCTTTCAAGTTTAAGCACTTATGAGTTGTCCCTAATTTCAACCAATGACTCTCATGGCTTTGCCAACCAATATTCACTCCCTCAATTTATATAAATACAGGTCCATTTCCTATACCCTCTAAAGTCTAAACCATTTATCTATTATCTTGAGATGCCCCAACTACTTTTTTGCAAAACTTAATTAGTTTCTTTGATTAACAAAAGGCCAAGGAAAACATACAAGGGGATTTAGTTGATTACAATTTGTGATCAAGATTAATTTATCAAGATGAGGAAGATGGTGAAGATGGAAATCAAAGGCATCCAAAATTGTGGTGAGGTTGCACCTGCGCTCCTCATAACCCCTAAAAAATGCTCTTCTTCTAAATTTCCAAGATTGGAACCTATCATTGAAGAAGGAGCTGAAAGTTTAGATATTATGCCAAAGAGGATGTTGTTTCTTGCTCCTGTTTTCATTTCTTTTCTCTCATATATACTTCTTGTTGTATGTATTAGTGCCTCAAATAAATCGAGTTAATGAAATGTTATTGTAAATGTTAATGATTTTGCACGACGAGATGATGTGTAATTATTATATACTCCTACCCTCTCTTTTTTTACTATAGCTTTAGCAGAAAAAAATTTGTTTTTATTTATTTATCTTTTAATCCAATGTAGTGCTAATTATTATGTTATCAATAATTTTTAACTATATTTAATCTAGAGAGAAAGCTCGATTGAAATGAAACGGTAATAAATAATGGTAACCGAAAAAAGAAATGGTAATAAATAATTAAGAATATTGTAAAAAAACATATTAATAACTTTATCGAAATTAATGAAATCCGTTGATTTTCTTGTATGTAAACGAAGTTAAAATTACAACTAAAAAGAAACATAAAACATTGGGTTCCACTTAGATGACTTTGAGTTTTGGTGACATTGACGATTGCAAGTGTATTTTAATGGTAGATAATGATAGATGAATGATTAAAATAAATTACTTTGATGTGAGAGAATGATTGATTAATGATTGATTAAGAGAGATTGAGAAAACGAGAGTGAGTTTAATTGTTGTTGTTGTTTTATACTTATTCTATTTCTATGATTTAAACGAAAAACTGACATAAATGTCCAACGTGTTTGATGTTTGGAATTTAATTGTCTAAGATGGAACAAAAACATTCAAGTGACTTAAGTAATAAAAATATAATTTAAACTATTAATTTTCATGTATCAGACTTGTGCATATTCTAATTTGCAATGTGAAAAGTGTAAATTTGAATAATTTAGAGTTGGGTCGGACTAGTGTTAGTTTTTTTTTGTTTTTTTTTTTTTATATTAAGAGTTGTTAAAGTAAGAACGTATTTTGCGACAATTCCTCCTTTTTTGGTACATGCTGCTGAGTGACATTGCTTTTCCTATTTGTAGAACGATTCATGTTTGCACCATAGCCATAGTCCATAGGTTTAGGTGTTTTGAGTCCTGTAATGACAGGTTATATTTGGCTATTTGGCGTGTGAATTTTTGCCAATAATATATCAAAAAAGTATATTTTTGAGACATGAAAGCACAAGGTTACAATCAAATCTACTCCTTTTATATCTAGGGACCGTGGCAGTAATATATAACAACACTCGTGAAAAAGAAAAAAAGAAAAAAAAAAGAGGGAGTAGATTTGATTGCAACATTGTTCGACTCCTTTTACATATTAGCTTCAAGAAATAGTTTTAGATGCATACTTTGGAGTTGAAGTTCTCTTCCCTTTGAATCAATTTTTCATTTATATGGTGCCAAAGTTTGATTGAAGTTCTCTTTCATTTGCATCTATTTTACTCTTAAGAAAGATTGCTTAGAACCGTTCTTCTACGTGACAGAATGATCAGCCTCCACCATGTGAGAATGGATTCCTATACTATTAATTAATATCCAAATATAAATTTGCATGTGTTAATAAACAAACCACAAGGAACATAACTTTCTTTAACAAGAATGGTATATAACTGGCCAATTCCAAAACAATCATACTAGAAAGTTAGATACAGCAGGTAAACAAAATTGGAAGAGATTAAGAAATAAGAAGAGATAAGTATGGAGAAACAATTGATTTAACCAAGAACTCTGACGCAAAAAAAAAAAATAACACAGAAACTACAAAGGAAAAGACTCTAAACCAAAATGCAAACCAAAATCCCTAGATGCCGCTATCTACTAAGAAAATCCTGTTGCCACTCAATTACCAAGAAAAAGAAGCACTTTATTGAACTTTCACTGGTGGTTGACGAGCAGCGACTTTTCCTCCTCCATTCTGATAACTCCTTGGCGCAGCATCTCCATTGCTTCTCCCGGCATTCTGGCCTCCTCGAGGTCTGCCAGAGAACTCACCTCGCCTCTCAAAATCGTTCCTTCCGTTAAAGCCACCCCCACGGCCACCACCAAAGTTGCCACGGCCCCTGAAGTTATCATTTCTGTCATTTCGGTATCCACTACGCCCTGAGGAATATCACACCCTATCATTGTTAGCTGTGGTAAACAATATACAAGCAATAGAATGGCAGTAATATCAGCAGAAAAATTTAGATGTTGCGCTGTTTAAGAGCATCATGAGCAAATAATGTGCTTAATACAACACAGCACACAAATGTTCAGCATTTTAAGAGCATAAATTCGTGGAAGACAAAGCAGTACGTGAGAAGATTAACAAAATCTACCGGATTAAAGGTAAAAGGTTCAAATTTAACAAGAGAAATACGGCACACTTGCCTCTCCTTTCTTCAATGGAAAGTCTACGGTTGTCCAACATAACAGGAGGAGAGGCCTGAAATAATACATAAAAAAATTCAGATGAAGCAAGCAAGAGAATCGTAAAATTCTCATAGGTTAGAAAATATAGCTAGACCTTGATAATTTAATAAAGAAATGCATGAAATGTCCCCTTGATAAGTTTGAAAGAAGAAGAAAAAAGTCCCAAAAAGATTTATAAAACCCAAATAACATTCAATTTACGGCCTTGCTGATAACAACTATTGATAGAAAAACTCCATACCTCTAAGGCACTTTGCATTGAAGCAGCAGATTCAAACTCCACAAAACCAAAACAAGACCCCTGTTACAAAAGAAACAAGCATTGTATGAATAGTCGTATTCAATGTGTAGTTAGTAAACTAGGTGTTGGAAATGCTGAAAACAAACGAACCTTGTTACTTCTAACTTGAATACCATCACGTTTAATGGGCCCGAATTTCTTGAAAGCCCGATCCAATTGCTCTACTGTTGCACTCATAGGCAAATTCGCAACAAATATTGCATGAGCCCTGCCTGAGGAAGGCAAGTTAAAGAAGTTATGACAGAACATCCTTTTAAAATAAGACTTTATAGTGAATTATATATCTAACTAACCTTAAGAGTCATAGTAAAGTAAAAATAAAATTACCTGCATTCTCATTATTCTTTTCCAATGGAATGTCCATGTTAGGGGCTGGTGCTTCAGGAGCAGGCACGCTATGTACACGGGGTGGGTGCACAGCTGGTTTAGCAGGAGAAGCCCTCAAATGGAAGGGAGCAGAATTATCTTTCAAGGCATTCACCTGGAACAAATGATTGCGGAAAAGTTATTTTCGGATAAAAAAAAAATACACACAGGTAAATAAATAAGTAAAACTCACAATGGATGCAAAGGACTTTTTTGGAGTATCCTCCTGTGTATTGGAAGCAACTTTCTCAATGCTTGTGGGTTGTTCCAGTTCATGATGACTTGACTCTTTGACATGATTAACAGGAATCACATTTTCAGTAACTGATAATTTTCCATTCTCCAGTGGCAAACTCACTTCTTTGCTGATGATAGGTTCAGTATCAGCAATAACAGTTTGAGTGGGTGGAATGACTTCAGGAACAAGAACGGGAACAGAAACAGGAACATGAATAGGCTCTATAGTCAAAAACCAAAAGCAAAATTTTAAAACCCAAACTTAAAACAATAAAAATGTCCCTATAAATGGAAGAAAAAACACAATCAAAATAAATGGAATAATATATTTAGCAGTAAATAGCAAAAGGAATCAATAATCAAATGCTCTGTAGATTCAAGCATAAGGGTTGAAGAATATTTAATAGTTATTCTGTAAATATAAGTTGTGTTTATTAATCTTGTGTTCTATTTATAAATATATTAATAGCAATTCTATTTATTTTCTAAAAGCCACAAAAACTTTCTCAAATTAATTTAGATGTGATTTACCAGGCTCAGGTGTAATAATAGCTTCTGATGGAGCACTTTCATCAGCATCATTTGCTGGCACAGACTCGATATCAATTGACTTGTACGCATCAACATATCTAAAAACATCATTCAAAACATAGAAGCCCTTGTCCTGTGGAGCCAGGAAAAATGACTGTGCAAACTTGCGTTTAACATTGTCAGTTCCAGTCAAGCAGCCAGTCACTACAACCATCACTCCATTATTATATGAAGGCTGAGCATCAGCGCTCAGAACCTCCACCCTAAAACTTGTGTACTTGAGAGATTGTATCTTTTTATCAATTTCCTGCGTCAAAATAAATAACATAGAAGTCAGACAACAGTGTTAAATAATTTGCCGCAATACAGATAGTCATACTTGAGAGAAAAAAATTAGCAAACCCGAATTAGTGCACCAAAATAAACTCAACCAAACATGAACTTGAACCGTAAAAAAAACTACGAACTGAATCATGATAACTTTTAATACTTTTCGGCTTTCACGGAAAGAAAAAAAATTACTCAGTAGCCAACTAAGGTGATATTATGTGATTGATTCTTAGATGCCCCCCTACTTGACTCTGATCACTTCCATAACATTCTCATATATTATTGATACATTAATATTCTATAATTCATTAGTCGTAGCACACACAGAAAAACAGCAAAGGACAAAGTGCAAATTTGGCAGGATATGAATGATATCTTCGACTTACTGCTCGGATTTAAAAAATAGGATGCATCATCCTAAATTCCTAATGCTGATTATGGTGCTTTCAATAGAATCTAATCAGACATGACTCATTTTCTCAACAAACGACAACAATTGATTTAAGTTATGCAATTTACTACTTTAGCATTAACAGCAACTTGAGACATGAAAATAAAAGACTGACTTAGGATAAAACTCCACTTATGTTTCCGCATATTTACGTTATAACTAGTAATTGAAGTCCATTTTTAGAACTTACTGCAGTGGTAGTGACAGTTGTCATGGTACCATCTTCCTCAGGTCGACTCATGACACTTGAGTCGTGGTAAAACCTATGAACTTGATCCGGGTCGCGGTGCAGAATTGAGTAATACTGCTCCACAAAAGCATTGCCAACCATCTGAGGGGTTGGGGTTTGAACTGCTTCAGGTACCGCCATCTCTAAAACAACAAACAAAATAGGTTATTTACGAATATCAAGTTACTTTCAAAATCGAAAACACACAAACACGTGTTATTATTTACAAATACACGACAAAAATTCAGTCATTGTTGGCCATCAATACAATCCACAGATAAAACAAATAGTTTAATGGCCATGCACCGACAGAGTGAAAATTTTACATTGACATCCAATGAGAGATCACAATACTTCGACGTCACATTACTGAATAGTGGATTTAGATTGGATGTCGATGTTAAACTGTTTTACACATACGATGCATATCCTTCAAATCCTAAAACAAATGTCTTGAATTTAAACAATTCATATGACCTAACCTAACAATGTAACACAAAAACATTCAAATACAAAAAATACATCACATGATAAAGCTTTGTTTTTTAATTAAAAAAACAATTCATTAAACCTGGTTTATTCACAAACACTTTCCCAATCGAATTAAAAACACTTTTTTTCACAAATTAAAAACAATAGCTCAAATAATACACGACAAACATTCAATCATCATTAACCCTCGAATCCACCGATAAAACAAATGTTATGTATTACAAAAACATTCAAAAACGAGAAAAACCGGAACTTTAACAATTAAAACAACTTAAAAATTATAAATAAAACAATAAAGATTCGTTTTTTAATTGAAAAAAAGCTTGAATTGAAAAGCCCTAAATCTCAAATACAAAGTTAACAACCAAAACCCTAAATAACCATTCAAAATCACAAAAATGAAATAAGAAATTGAATTGAATGATTGAAAGAGAAAGATCGAAGAGAGTACCTCCTTGTTGAAGCGATGGAGAGATCAAAGAGAGAGAAAGAGAAAACAAAGAATGCGGCTGATGAGTGAGTTTGAGAGAGTTGGGATCTGTCGCGTGCAAGTGCAAGTGCGCAAAGTGAAGTGTGTAAGGTAAAATTATTGGTAAATATTTATAGTACAATTTTTCATTATTGGGTTTTTATTTTTATTTATTTATTTTGAGGTAACATAATATAACCCCGTTAAATTTGTTACTAACACTAACTTGAGATGGGACCAGGCCCAATGTTGTTTGGTTACTTCCTTCCTCGTGTTCTTGTGTGTGTCGGGTTATTTATGTTTCAAATTGTATGGGACCCAGATTGATCAAATCCCTATTAAATCGGTGTGAACGAATGAATGGGATTTAAAACGCACGTTTATTAGGTTTTATAATGTGATTTGAGTTTCAAGTTCATTAGATTAGATGAGATGGATGAGTTGTCTTCTTTAAACATCAAAATGCATGACCGGTGTGCATGGTTAATCAAATTATATGAACTAACCTATGTTCCGATTTGATAGTTCATGGTTTAAACTATTCGTTGTAAAAGTCGGTTTGTTAGTAAGAAGTAGTTCAAAATCAGTTTATATTTGATTCAATTTCTATTTTGATGATAGATCGGTAGAAGGTCCAATTTTAGTGTTTTTACGGAAGAAGAAAAAAAACTATCAAAGTTGACATGAAAGAGATTCTATAAAATCATATTGAGATGAGGTTGATGGAATCATATAGTAGACACACATAGATATATTGGTTATAGTTAAAACTTTCTTGATTTGGTTCGTTATTGCATGACTACTTGTCAAGTTAGGACAATCGTCAACAAAGTCATGACTAACATCTTCAAACCATTAAGAGATGTGAGGTGTAGACTACACGGACCTCCATCTCTCGCTACCTTTATTGTTGTAGCCATGAAACGATCAAACCTCTGTTTGTTTATGCGTTCCAGAGAGCAGTAGACACACATTTATTGTGAACCTATACTAGCTTATTGTTTTTATAATGGAACATTGAACACGCGTTCGCAATGACCAACTGCAAAACCTAACAGACTATAAGTCATTTCATTTATAGTTTTGGTCAGCGGGCTTAAACTTGTAAGAGGTAGACTTGAGATTTATCAAATGTTTTTACAAACAATTTTGCTCTTTTGAGAAGCCTCAAAGAAAAACATTCAAGTTATTATGAAATGTTGAAACTATTTATATAATGTTTTCGGGGCTAAAGTTTATAGTGAATAGCCTCGCCTCTTTGTCTAAAGAAATCTTTTTGACCCTTAAAAGAGATAACTTACTACTTTGGACGAGAGCAAACCTCTCCAGGTCGATAATTCTGTAGAGATAATTTCATATGATCAAACTTCATATGTTATAACACCCAAGTCATAACATGATCAAACTTTTATTTTCATTATTTTATTCTTGGTGTTATTATATATATAATTGTAAATAAAATCTTTGCTAACATTATTTAATTTAGTTGTGTTAAAGGGTGAAGCCTTAGAAAATAAGTGATACTAACAAGTTTCCTTAAGTGTTATGATGACACTTGTTAAGGAATCTAAAAAAATATGTTATGTTTTGAAGATGAGATTGATAGACTTTTAGAGCGTTGAGTGCACATCTTTCAATGCATAATTACTATATATAATTCCATTGGAGTAGAACTAAAAAAACTCATCAAAATTGAAAGCTTAAGATGTCATTGTAGAGGTGGATGCAATTGTAGAAGAGGTGAAAGTGTTGGCTTGGAAGTGGGTGTTGTCCAAGATATGTATTCTGGTTTGTCTATTCTTTGAGTGGTGTTGGAACCCTAAATGGTGTCTTAGAAGGTCCCATACTCGCTTGTGATTGGTGGTTGCTGGGTTGCCGAGTTTGTTTCGGTCTGGTGCTTGGGTATTCAGCTGTTTTTTTGGCTTGTGAAGTAGGTTTTGGTGAGTGTATCAGCAGAAGTGTAGCAGATTTTTCTGCCATAGCTTGCGGTGTTGTTTTGTTTAGGTGTTGCAGCCAAGTTGTTGGAGCGATGTTGTTTTGTTTTGGTGGCTGGGCAGTTTGGGGGTTGTTTGTGTTTTCCTTCCGTGTGTTGGTTTGGTGGTGAGGCAGGGGTATGCATGTGGTATTTTCGCATATATATGTCGGCCTCAACACCGATAGGTGGGGTGTTTGGGTGTTCCGTATATATGCGGCACCTTTTTGTATTGTTCCTTCCTTACTGCGAGTTTTAATGCGTCCTGCACTTGCTCGTTGAAAATAAGTTTGCTATTTAAAAAAAACACTCGCTCAAAGTAATGGATAAGGTACAAATAAATTTGTAACACTTGATTGGGGCAATAAAGGGAAAACTTCTTAAACCTTGAAGTGACCTCATGACTTTGCATGTGTTTGGTTACATTCCCTACTCAACCACTCATTACATTCGTGATCATCTTGATTGCATATATATATTCAATTTGTGTTAATTTTGTGGTAGTAGTTTTTTCTTGTTAAAATTAGGTTTGATTTTACATTGTGAAGTTTTTGTAAAACTAGACTTTTAACCGGTGCTCGAACGGGTCTAATATGAAACACACAAAAAAAACTTAATATGTATAGATACAATATTGAAATCAAAACCATCATAATACTCTTTAAAGGGATTTTACAAACAAAAAAAAAGGTTGATATTCTTGATTGTTTCATTGATTCAATTGCGAACGATTTGTTCAAAATTAAATTCAAGTCTTCAATCATTTTGTCAAAATTATTTGAATTCATTATTTAAGACTTGCATTTGAATTGTTGCAACTCAAGGTAATTCCAATAGTCATATCGTTTGAGTTGAGAAAAGTTTTCCGCTTGATTTCAACCAACTTCTTAATTTGTGCCCTTAGTCATACCCTAACAAGATACAAGTACAACCCTCAAGCGTCAAGGCCAATTGGGAGAAAGCGCTTCAGGAGTAGGATCTCTTTTTTGTTTCTAACACTCCTCTTTTAAAAATGATTCTGCTCTTCCCCCAGCACAAAACACTCGCACCCTGCAACCATGTCCAAATTGCCCCTGCGCATCTTAAGTAACGCAGAGTTGCTGTTTTCGTACAAAACTCATCAATCCATACTCCAAGCACCATTTTCTTTCCCTCCACCTTCAAAAATCCCAAAAAGTGCGAATTTTTCTGGCAAAATCCTCATCCCAAACCATTGCAAATCGTCAGAAAGCAAGTTTCTACGCTCATCAAGCATCAAATATCAGGTATTGTATCATTAAAACTCATCTCATTTTAATGATTTTTGTGCTTGGTTCGTCTGTTTTTCGTAGGCAGTAGGGCGTGGTGCGCACGTTAACTTGCGCAAGGGTTAAAGGCTGCGTGACTTAAGTCACGCAAGAGTTAAAGTGTTGCGTGACTTAAGTCACGCCATTGTAGGGTCCTGTTTTTTGAATTTTTTGTGCCACTTTTGTTCTAGGTTAGCTTGTTATACAAGTAATTTATTTATTCTTCCTTTGTTATTTTTTTTTCAATAGATATATAGTGAGATGGTTGACAATGCGGCGGGTGATGACGTTGAACCGAAACCGACAAAAAATGAAGCTTCTGGTGATGCTTCCGGCGAAGGTTCCGACGATGTGAAAGGGGTGGGATATACAAGCCACCTAAGACAAGGAAGAAACCGAATCTTGAAGGCATCGGCTCAAGGAAATGTAATTGTCCATTTAGGTTGAAAGGTTTCTTTGATAAGGATACAAATGATTGGTGGCTTGCAATGCTTTGTGGAATGCACAACCATGACTTGGATGGAAAGTTATCAGGACACCTTATTGCGGGTAGACTTAGTGCGGAGGAGAAGAAAAAAGTTATCGACATGACAAAGAGTTTGACGGTGCCTCAGAATATTCTCACCAACTTGAAGCAAAATAACAAAGAAAGTGTGACAACTATCAAGCAAGTGTACAATGTGCGAACAAGATGGCGCAAGGGGGAAAGAGGTAACATGACAGAGTTGCAATACTTGATTTCGAAGTTGGTGGAGCATAAATACGTCTATTACACAAGGTGCAATAGTAACGAAACCACTCTTGAAGACATATTTTTTGCTCATCCGGAGTCAATTAAATTGCTCAACACTTTTCTGACCGTTTTGGTCATGGACTCCACTTACAAAACCAACAACTACCGAATGCCGTTGTTTGAGATAGTTGGTTGCACCTTTACAAAAATGACGTATTCTGTTGGTTTCACTTTTCTTCACTTTGAACTAGAGGATAACTTTACTTGGGCACTTAAGATAGTGAAAGGTTTTTTGTCCTCAGAAGACAACATGCCTAAGGTGATTGTCACCGACATGGATGGTGCTTTGATGAATGCCATTGGCATAGTTTTCCTTGAAACATACACCATGCTTTGTTTTTTTCATATTGGGAAGAATGTAAGGGCTAAGTGCATCACGGATTGTAAAGTCCACCCAAAGCCTCCAAAGGGTGCAAAAGTTGACAAGAAAGAATTAAAGAACAAGGTGAAGAATAGAGAGGTTGTTGAGAAAGTCGTGATCGCTTAGAGAGAGTTGGTCGAATCTCCTACAGAGGAATCATATGCAAGTAATTTATTGAAATTCAAAGAGGTATGCATGCCATTTCCGGAATTCATAACATATGTTGAAACCACGGTTTTGAACCTTAAGGAAAAATTCGTGAGGGCGTGAACGAATAAAGTCTTGCATCTAGAGTGTAGAACCACCAACATTGTTGAATCAGCTCATGGAGTGTTGAAAAATATATTTGAGGAGTAGCGTGGGTGATTTGGCATCATGTTGGGATGAAATCGACAAGATGTTGGCCGTGCAATTTGGTGAGATACAAGGAAGTTTTGGGAGGAACAAAATTGTCTTGGAACACAAATACAAAAACATCAAGATGATGAGAGAGTTGGAGGCTTATGTTTCTAGACGGGCATTGAAATTTATCTATGATGAATTGAAACGCTCCAAGACATTCACCTTTGATAAGGAAGATTGTGGTTGTGTGCAAAAGACATCGTACGGGTTACATTGTGTGTGTATTATTGCCATGAAGAGCAACCAAAAATTGCCTCTTGTCTTGGATGATATATATACCCTCATTGGAAAAGGTTAAGTCTATAAGGAGAAGAGATTGATGATGATTTTTCCGTAATGGAAGAGTGGAATGACATTCAAGAACGTCTCAAGACAAGCCCTTACAATATGAAACTCTACATCAAAGAGATGATGCGTCAAATAGCATTTCCGGAAACAACAGATTCGTGTCCACCTTCAAGAAAGACGGTAACCAAGGGAGCACCTAAAAGGAAGAGGACTACACTCAAAGTGTCATCAACGGGTCGAATCCCCTCTAGGTGGGAGACTATTGATTCTTAAAATCCGGATAGTCAACCTTCACAACCAAAGAGGTCACTTCCAAAAAGCAAAGATGCACGCCTTGACACTTACTCCCACTCACAAGCTTCATCCTCTACTTCAAAACCGTTTCGGAATATCCCATACATTTCACAAATTCCAAATATCATGAGGCCTTTTGTTGAAGAAATTGTGAATGTTAAAGGGGATGGTCATTGTGGATTTTGGGTGGTAGCTAGGCACTTGGGGATGGATGAGGAAGATCATGTATTAGTTCGTCAAGCACTTATTCAAGAGTTGAGAAATCATAAGAGTGACTACATGTCGATATATGACATGGATGAACATTATAACAAAATCTTGAATGGTTTATACCCTCCAAAATGTACAAGTGGTATTGCGCCGGTAGATAGGTGGTTGACCACTCCAGATATGGGTCACATTATTGCTTCTTGCTACAAAAGACTTGTTGTTCTATTGACTTTGCCCGAAATGGGTGGTGTATGTGAGACATATTTCTCAATCCGAAGTGCTCCACCACTTAATCCACATTCCAATATCATATGTCTTTGCTTAATTCCCGACCACTCTCTTCATGTTATTTTGAAGGAAGGTTGTCTGTTACCACCGAGTTGTAAGGAGTGGATGAACAACAAGATTGGTGAGGCAGAGAATTGACATTTTGCGTTTTTGGATAGACAAAATGCCTTCAATGAGCTCATGTCTAAGGAGCCAAAGCCGCCAAAGAAACCAACAAATGAGCACAATCCAATTGTTTGTGATAATACTCCCACTCTGGAAAAAAAAAGGAACAAGAATTTGAAGTCATGGAATACATGGAAGAAGAGGAAAATTTAGGAATGTCACTAGACTTCTTAGATAGGTTATAGGTTATGCCACTTTTTGGTCGGTCGGTGTTCGTCCTATTTTTTGGTGGTATTACACCCCGACGTATTTTTGGGTGGCCGGTTATGTAATTTGGATATTTGTGGCCAATATGTAACTAATATTATACATTATATTATATAAATATATGAAATGAAATATTTTTTTGGTGCCCGGTTATGTCACACCAGTTATTGCTCGCATTACTTTGTCTCTAATTATTCAACTATTTATGTTATCTCATATTTGTTTCTCATTATATTTTTGTGAAGTGAAACATGTCTGAAGATGCAGAAGATCCAGTTAAACTTGAAGTTCGTTATGTAGATGTGAAAAAGAGGGCTTGGTTCACTGTAAACCCCACCGACAAGTTGGACGAGTTGAAGACAAAACTTGACGTCTTCTTTATCCAAATTGGTTCAAATCATAGAACACGTGATGTGATAGTAAATGTGTCAGGCCTGGACTTGTGGGAGGATAATGAAGCGGACTTCTGAAAGACCGTGTATTATCCACAACTTCTCAAAGATGATAGCGACGTTGATTACATGTTTAGGTTAATGGTTGAGAATAACACTTTGTATCTTTTTGTCCGATCCGTTGAAGTGTAATATTTATTTAATTGTAATAGTGTAATGTTTTCCGAATTTGTGTCCGCATTGTTGAATTTTAATGAATTTGTGTTTATGTAATTTAACGATGAATTTGAGTAATTTTGACCGCTTATGTGAGATTATGTAATTTTAGAAATTTATGGACAAATTTGTGTAATTTGGATCGTCTACGTGTCATTAAGTGTGTTTAAGTGCTTACGGGTCATTACCGGCGAATTTGTGTAATTTGGACCGTTTGGATCGTTATGTGTGATTATGTGATTGTGAGAAAAACGATGTTTTTGTGCAATTTTGATCGATTATGTCGTATTATCCAATAATCTTGTTAAATTGGCGTAATTCAGTTCAATTATGAGCGTGTAAAGATTACGAGTCATTAGTGACACACTTTGCAATTAAAGCATATCAGTACAACATTTATTGTTGTATTGATATATCAGTAGAGCGTGAGTTAACTCGCACATGTGTTAACACTTTGCGTGAGTTAACTCACGCAGTTTTTACACGTGTGCATCTTAAGTGACGCAGCGTTAGTTAAGTAACGCATAGTTTTACACTTGCGTTAGTTAACTAGAGCATGAATATTTTGGTCAAGGGGAGAGCAGAAATCTTTAAAAATATCTTTTTGTAATTTAAACGTAGCAATCACATAATATCAAACAAACATTAACATGATTTCACTTATTCATACCTGGCGCCTCTTACTCATGAGAAAGGAGTTATAAGAAAAGAATCGACCAAAAAAAAAGAGTTAAAATAAAATATAAATTATAATTTTCAAACATTTAGTTGACCATCACTTATTCTGTTTTGTTAGGAAAAATGCTAATTGTCAGTGTTTTAATCTGATCCATTTAAATCCTTCATTGCCAAGTGGCTAACATTTGTTAAACAAGACTAAGAGGGATTTCAAATGGAGGGGGATACAGACGCATCATCCAAATCACGCATAACACGGTTATATTTCGACATTCTTCACACTAAATTTCTTTTTAATAATATTTAGATAACAAGTTTTTTAAATATAACAAAATCTTTCACACACAAAAAAACTGTTTTTGTTAAAAAAAATTAAAAAGTATTTGATTTTTTTTATTTTTAAAAAGGTAAACCATAAAAACGCTTTGAGTTGGGGAAAAGCTAAACCAAACTTAGGATTCAGGAAGTCTACAAACTTTGAAGGAATACAACACACATATACCTAATCAAACATCCCAGGTTCAAGATCTCCAATGTAACTAGAACTTGGAAGTTAAAAAAAAAAAAAAAAGAAGCAAACAAAGAAAATATAGCAAATCAAGGATCATTGGCGCTTAAGCTTATGGAGCCACTTCTATGTAACAACAGCTCCAAGCTGCCATAACTCTTGTTCATGAGCATTCCATGATTCTCATGCTAAAAAGAGAACAGGAAAATTGAATGTTCAGCAGAAAACACTAGCAAACATGCATGTTGAGGATAGTCTAATATCATAAGGAATGAGGACACTAGTTAAGAAGTTATAGAATTTTTGTGATAGTTGTCATTAAAACGATTACATAGTTCATCATCAGTCCATGTTATGCAGTCCTCAGCGGTGGAGAAACCAATATCACACCATCTCCCCTAACAAATAGGAATGGAACTGTCCGCTTTGTAGTCTGCAATCAGAAGAAAAACAAAAATCATCCAAGGAAAAGTATCTTCAAAATAAATGAAACAAGTACCATAGATATGACAAAATTCCAAAGGTGATCCTTTTCTTATCTGGGGTGTAGTGTACTAGTGTTTAGGGAAAGACAATTTTCTTTAAAACGATAGAAATTTGGTCAGCAAATAGCCAGGTCACAAATTAGTTGATATCACAGTTCTGAAAAAATAAGGCCAGAAAAGGCCAATAATCTAATCTAAAAAACAGCAAGACACAAGTATCGAGCTTTTATTATTATGCTCATCAATCAATAAGCACTGCGTCTGGGTTTAGCTGTTTTACAAAGATGTTTCCACAACCAAATTTTATTCTAAAGTTTCTCCTCGGCTTTGTTTCGGAATCAAGATGGGAAGGGATTTGGGCAGAGGGGATTGAAGTGGAGGGAAAGAAAGGAGAATCCTTCAACTTGACAGGGAGAATGTTTTTAGCTGAGAGGTGAATGAGGGGAATGCCTTGGAGAATTTTTCAAGGTCAACCAAAACACTCCAAAGCCCTCCGCTATTTCAATTTTTTAGTTCCTCAAATTGGAGAATTTAGCTTTATAAAGAAAAATAAACCGCAATGCAAGACTGGAGACTATCCTCCTTTCCTCATCAGTCAATTCATCTCCCTATGTTATCCTAACTCTCTGTCAAAAGTCTTAGAACAAGGGAAACAATATGGAGAATTTTCCAAAGCTCATCCCGAAATTGTGGGGTTTTGGTTCTAAAAAGATAATAAACCACATGCAAGGTGGGGAGACTATCCTCTCTTTCGCTTACCACTCCTCCTTCCTACCCATCTTAACCTATGTAGCACCAACACTTAAGTTTGAAGGTGTTTGGTAGCTGACATACGTGGTTACATTCAATAATTATTACTTGCATAAAAGTGTCAATGTCATGTCTAGTGTAGCATCAACACTTTAGATTTAAGGTGTGTCTGGCACCATACATCTACATGGTTACATTCAATAAGTATTAGGCCTAATTATTACCGATGTCGACGTGTCAGTGTACTGTATATGCATGTGTCAATGCTTCATAATTCTTAACTCCCAATCAAAACCTTAAAACACCTTACAAACTATAATAATCTATTGTCAAAGTAAAGAAGGTAATCAATCACAGATACTACCCTAAACAATGCTTTTTAATTAGTTATGGTTCGGATTATGACTTACCCTGACAATTTCTTCATATGTCTCATCATCAATTTCAACAGTTGTAACAATTTCTTCAACATCACCAAGAATCATATTAAGATGCTGATCATAAGCCTGGAAATTGAAATCGAAATTGAAATCAAACACTGAAAAAAGCATGAAAGAAAAAAGAGATGAAAGGAAGTAGAAGAATTACATGAAGTTTTCCACGAAGCTCTCTATCAGAACGGAGTTTAACGTAGATACGTTCGTCGAGACTGAGCCTTATGAGATCCAAAGGCTCCTTCACTGCGCTTTCTTCCTCTGTCCCCGCCATTCTTCTTCTTTCTCAAATACCAGATTCACTCACAATGAAACCCTAATAAAATAAATATAAATAAACCATCACAAATTAACACACGCGCCTTATAATTATTTTTTCTTTTTTTAAAATAGATAAAATAAAAAAAAAAGAGAAGAAGCTCCCGGCGAGGATCGAACTCGCGACCTTTCGCTTACGAAGCGAACGCACTACCACTATGCTACGGAAGCAACCATGTCAGAAAAGCAATAAACTATTATTTAAAAAATGAACACAAGCTAGAAGCGAATTCATTCAGCCGTCAAAAACCCTACAAAAACCACCACATTCCTCACAGAAAAGCTTTGAAGCAGAAACGAAGATGTGTGGAATTGCATTGACCGTATCAGGCATTCGAATTAACATCTCATCTCTCCCATTCAACTCAACTTCCCCAAATCGCCAATCCCAAACTGTAAGTTATATGATTAATTCACTTTCTCAAATTATTATCAGTGTCATATCTGGTGTTTGTTTGACTGTGTGATTTGGTGCAGTTGTTGATCTCTTTAGATGACCTGAAAGAAGCTCTGCGGAGAAGAGGTCCTGATAGTTTGGGTGTGAAGAAAGTTACTCTGCAACACAATGAAAACCAAATCTCATCCTTTATACAACACGATGAAACGTTTTTGTCTTCTGCAAATGAAGACAGTAACGGAGAACTTCATTTCATAGGTGCAACTTTGCAGCTTAGGGGAACCGTTCCGCTTTTTCAGCCTTTAGTGGATGCTTCTCGAAACATTCTTGTGTATAATGGTACTTTCTTCTGCAACTGCCTATGATTTTAGATTTTCTTGTGTTTTTTCGTTGCTGCTATAGAATACTTCATTGTTTTTGCATTGTTAGTGCTAATGTATGATATCAACATTTGTACAATAGGGATAGATTCGTTATAAGTGCTTAATGTTTGTGCTCTTTGATGTGCAAAAGTTGAAAAGTAGTTATAAACTGTGGTCTGCAACCGCAATTCCAGTGTATAAGCCAAATTTTATCGTAGTATTGAGGTTTGCAGCATAACTGCAACTGTAATTTAGAACCACGATGTGAAATGTCTATCCCTTTGTGTGAAAGGTTTGCAATAAGATGTTTACGATTTTAATTTTTTCTTATGTTCTTTAGGTGAGATTTTCGGAGGACTTCAACTTGCTAGTGATTGCAACGATGCCGAATTTCTTATGCAGACTCTTGAGAATTGTTGCTCCTGTGGTTCTTGTTTGACTGGCAACTGTGTTAAATGCAGCAAAGGTTCTATTACAGATGTTCTTTCTACAATTAAAGGACCATGGGCTATCATCTATTGGCAGGTAACTCCAAGTGGTAAGTTTCTGTGTGTTCAAATTCATAGTAATTATTCGCTTTCTTTGTGGGGTCATAAGTGGTAGTGATACTTTCTTTTTCTATTGCAGGATAGTTCAAGGACCCTTTGGTTTGGCCGAGATGCATTTGGTAGGCGGAGCCTCCTTGTTCACTGGCCTACAGAAGATGATTCAACTTTTCTTCTTTCTTCTGTATCGCCAGTTGCTCCAGATCAGCAGGCCACTGGTATGTAATACATGAAATTGGAATGGAACAACTACTGGTGTCTTGCTCTGATGGTTTAATTTCTGTGAAATAGAGTGACCTGAATAGAGCCTATTGTCATTTAGTAAAAAAGCTTACAGTTAATATAATTTGTGCTAGCCAGAATGTACTGCGTAAACTATGTACTCATTATCATTTTGACATTGGTGGATATGTCATTATGAGAAGAAAAAAAACAAGAAAGGGTATGATGTTTGTAGGATATTTCGTGCCTCTTTAATTGACGCTACTTATCTCAATGGCCTCAAAATTTTGCATTGATTAGCCACCAATAAGCTTTCACTCCATATTTTGTAATCATCTTCAAAATACAATACCCATAGCTTTAAGATCATAGCCCTGCTACTAGCCTACTAGTTGATGGGAACTTGGTATCTTATCTTGCTAATGGAATAAGGAAGTTCCCTGATTACAGAACAACAATGCATAGTTTTGAGGGGTCGCTCACCCCTGCTCTAAGGCCTCAACACTTTCTCAAACCACTAGATAGTCTCCCTCTATCCCTTCCTCTTATTTATATACAGCATGTCCTACTTCTCTTACTATTTCAGTCACAACTAATCATATCTCACTCTCCACTCTAACTCCCCCAACGAATAGACCTGTTGTTATAACAATTGGACTTACTAATATTAATTGGCTGCAGAAAATGAAGCTCATAATGGAATTGAACATCTTAGTTACTGGGAAGAGCTACCATGTGGAATATATAGTATGCACGTGGATGCTTCGAATTCAAGCGGATTTCTGGTTGGTGAAGTTCAGATACATGAATATACAAACTCAACATTGAAGGAACTTATCAAGTGGGAGAGAATTTCCGTTGTACCAAGCTCTGAAAACCTGCAGACATCCTGCCCTAAGTTTTCTAGGGGACAACAAGATGTACATTCAGCTTCTTTAGAGACAGTTCCATGCGAAGCAGGTTATTACTACGTGATAGTACCATAATGCTCCATTTATCGATTTATTTATTTATCCAAATACATAATTGCCATTCCCATACATTCTAGTACCTTTGGCATTAATTCACAGTTCTGTTGTATCCCTTAAGTTTTTGACAATCTCTGTCTTGATTTAGCAGGCTCAACACAAAATTCAATTCCAATGCGAGCTCGTATGTTGCTAAATGTTTTAAAGGAATCTGTGATACGACGTACGTCATTGTATACTATCTATCAGGTAAGCAACTTAGTTGAAATTGGATGACAAATCTTGTAATGCATACCTCTTTTTTTTGGCTAAGATCAAAGGTATTATGTATCGTCATCAGTTTGTTTGATGTTAATAAGATGTTTTCAACTTTGGGGATATCAAATAGTTTGTGATTGAGTAATAAAAAAAAAAGTTTTGCGATGAATAATTCGAGACTCGAAATCGAATCTTACATTAAATTATTTATTTGCTTCATGATTCCACGACTCAAACTTGTGAGCCTGTGACCTTTTTAGTCACTCGACAACAACTTCAACTGTTGCATCATGGTTATTGTTTGTACGTGTATAAAAAGTAAAAATAAAATCGAAGAAAAAGTGATACATGCAAGTGAATGATAGAGATGGCTAAAAGACAAGAGAAGGGGTATTACACAGGAACGATGGGAAGTGGAGAGAAAAAAAGGAAGAGTTGTATTCTTATCTTTATAATCATCTTCGCAAGTTATAAGTCGTTGTGTTTTTTATTTATATAACAAAAAATTTAATGTGTTTCTTGAAATTTCAAAAAACAAGGTGAATACTGGAAAACTTCCAAAAGTTTCGTTACTAGAGATAATGCTTATTTTAAGTATGCTCAACCAAATATTTGAAGTCTGGTACAACAATACTAAGTTCTGAAACAAATAATCATAACTTTCACGTGTTTCCCATATTCAAATTGTAACTAAATGTGTTCACCAACCTTTTGCGTTTGGCATATTTGGAAATTCTAATAATTAAATTTGGATTTCTATTATATGCTTTGTAGGGATTTATATACCATTTGTTCTGTGATGGCATTACCTTTAGATTCTTTAACGACATTTTATTTATTCTAGACCTGACCTTGTTTTCCTTCAGTAGATTTCTTTTATATTTGTCATGACTCTTTGGATTTGATTGCATAGGCAGTGATATCTGGTATTAAACAAGAGAAATTTGTTCCTGTTGCAATTCTTTTCTCTGGTGGGCTGGATTCTATGATACTTGCAGCATTACTGGATCAATGCCTGGATCCCAGTTGTGAGTGCTCCCTATAAGCTCAAGTTACCTTCTTCTATCTTGATTATTCTAGTCTTGAATAGTTATGTCATGAACTAACTGTCAACAGGTTTAATGTTTGCAAATGCTATGCATCTGTAACTGTTAATTATTAATTAGGATAATTCGAACTGCTATTAATTAGGATAATATACTGCACAATCAATGTATATATGATAGTTGCAGATTTATAGGGCTGAAAATCAACTGCACGTCCTGTAATTAAATTTTATGTATATCATAATTCTCCCAGAGAACACAGTTTCAGACCTAAACTTCTTTGAGTTTGACACCAACTATATTAGAACCTTAAGCTGTTGGGTGAAAGAACATAAATGATTTTTATCTAGTATGTCCCCCTTACGCAAGTGCCCTTTAGGGTTGAAGCATAGACAATGCACATGCTGAACCTTGAATCTTTATTTAGAAGAATGAGAGTAAGAAGGATCAAATTCTAGACTGCATGGTCAATTGGTCATAGAGGCTTTGGTACCATGTCGCAAATCCACCATCCCATCCCAAAAGGTTAAGCCATTGGATTAAATCATATGAATGGTATTATATGTAACAAGCATAGTAGTCAATAGAGGCCATGCGTAGCGTAGCAGCGACGAACCGCTATGCTAATCGTCGTAGCGGCACGAAATCAGATAGCGGCCGCTTCAGCTGCTATAGTGGCGTAGCGGATAGCGGCCGCTTCAGCTGCTATTTGATTTTAGTTGGAAAGTTCCAAATTAACCCTATTTTTAAAACCTTTTGTACGGTTTCCAAATTTCTAAATTGATTTTAGGGTATTTTGAGGATTTTTGAAACCAAATTGACTCTGTTGTATGGTTTTTCTGTTCTTTTTTTCTTCCTATGTTTTCTTGTTTTATGGTTTCTCTTGTTTTATAATTTTTTTTATTTGTTTCTCTATCTTTGTTATTTTGGTGTTTTGATTTATGAATGTCTCATGAGATTTGAATGTTATATTTAATTTTATATTAAATATAAGTTTTTTTGTTGAGAAATATACAAGTTTGTTTGTACTTTATAGCATTATTCATGTAGTTTGTTCAAAAAATAATCAAATATCGGTGACTGCTATTTGTCATACTACCACTATACGCTATCCTGCTATCCCACTTTTGGGGTCGGCCGCTACGCACCGCTATTCGAGATTGACTACTATGATAACAAGTTCATTGTTTGGTGTTAAATCACCTAAAGTAGATTGGTTGAGTTCTTATAGTTTACATGTTTTATTTTAGGAACCTTCAGATAAGCCGAATGTCTAACCTTTTTTTTATTGACAGATGAAATTGATCTACTTACTGTAAGCTTTGATGGCGAGTTAGCTCCTGATAGAAAATCTGCCAAGGCAGGGTTGAAAGAACTAAAAAGAGTTGCACCGTCAAGACGGTATGCAATCCATGTTTACTTTATATATTTTTTGTTGCTTTTAAAAAAGCAACCTTTTCTTAAATATTGAATTTGACTTTTTTTTTTTTTTTTAAATGTTAAATTGCTGTGTACGAAAATGAAGTCTCTTAAGACAGTGCATATTGAGCAATTATAAATTTATGCCATTTGATATTGAATTTTATCTATTTTGTTTTTGATGAAAATATTGAAAACAGACGAAATATTGCACTTATTACCATATTGGATATATCTGCCATAAACTTTTCCTGCTGAATTCTAAGATGCATATATTTTTCATTGTCAGAGGCATTGAAAGTGGTCTGAAACATGTATTTCTTGTATGATTAACGACATGGTTTGACATGTAAATTTTGTCCAATCATTGTGTGAAATTACTGCATCCTAATTTCAAATTGAAAATAGTGAATCAAATCTTGCAGATCTACACTGAATGTTACAAAGTGAATAAATTTGTGAGTTGGCGGGAAATAAGTATAATAATTGACCTATTGTTTTAAAATGTTATGACATAATTCATTCCCTCATCTAGTGCTTTGCAAACTTCTTGCAATGTGTATAATAACAGATTTTGCTGTTTGTACATGTTCATGGAAGAATATACTGTTATCAACATGAAATTTATAGCATCAAGTTTTATTTTCTAAAATAACAAATCATAGTCAACAATGTTGTCAAGATCAAGATCTTGACTAAGATCGGGAGAAGGTAGCAAGATCGCAACATGTAGGATCTTATGTTTTGCAGTCTTGCTACCCGCCTCCCGATCCTTCGTAATCACTTGGGTAGTATGTAAGATCCTAGTTACGACCTTACATGTTGCGATCTTGCTACCTGCTTCCAGTCTTAGTTAAGATATTGATCTTGACAACATTGTTCTATTGGACGAGATTTATGTCGATGGATTTTATAGCATCTGTCATGCAGGGGCGGAGCCAGCTGTGTTTGAGGGTGTGCACCTGCACACCCTGGATTTTGACATTTTCTCTCGGTAATCATGGTTTTCATGTATTTTGCACACCGACATTTTAATTTTGCACCTGCTTCAAGACTCTCTCACGTCAAAGTTGCTGCTTACCTGCAGCCCTCTAGTACTTTTTTTGGATGCAGTTGCTTTTCAGTTTTAACATTATAAATACTGACTATCTGACTTTTGCTTTTAATATTCATCCTTATTTTTCTACTTTGTTTAATTGATTTGATTAAATCTCTGCTTTTTTTATTTTTATTTTTCCAACTAAATGTGAAAACAAGCTTATTTCCAAATCCAAACAGATTCAGCCCCTACACCATTAAAGTTTCTTGTGAAATTCAATCATATGTATATATATTATACTGGACGTGCACAATATCTTGAAGTTTTACATTTTGCATTTTATGTTGTTTTGTTTTCAATTTCTTTTGTTTACAAGGACTATGACTCTTAAAAAAAAAGGACTATGACCATGTTAAACGTTGGAATTACTTCACCAAAATTTGAATGTTACATAATTTAATAACGTTTTAAAAAAGTATAAATTTAATAAATTTATTTTAATGAGATTTTACTAACAAAAAGTACAAATGTTTTAATTACCATTGAATAAAAAAGATACGTCATATATCATTTAATTGTGATATATATTGATACACCGGTAGGAACTAAGTTGTTTATGGTGCAATAAGAGAACTCTTTGAAGCGAAAAATCATTTAGATAAAATAGTCTGCACCCCCTGGTCCAGGGTCCTGGATACGCCACTGCTGTCATGTTCAGTTGGTTAAAAGCATCTGTTGAAAGTGCAGATGGAGACTCGTGGAAATTGATGCTGACTTGTCAGATTTGGTGTCTGAAACTAGTCATGTTATGTCACTCATAAATCCTGCCAACACCTACATGGTACTAATCAATCCTCAGCTTGAAAAGCCTATAGCTAAGTTTTCAAACACCTTGACATTATTTGATGATTGGTTTGCACATATCTTTTCAGGACCTTAACATTGGAATAGCTTTATGGCTTGCTTCTGGTGGTGATGGATGGGTGTCTGATGCAGATGATATTGATGACACTCATGCACGGATTAAGTACAAGTCCAATGCAAGGATTCTCCTTGTTGGTTCTGGTGCTGATGAACAGTGTGCTGGTTATGGGAGACATAGAACAAGTTTTAGACGAGGAAGGTATTATTACTATGGTAATGTTAATCATATTTTATGATTATACCATATGTTTACAACTTACAAGTGATAATATTCTGCTCTTTATATGTCTTATTGAATACAACTTTCTTTTCCTTTTGTACATTAGCTTGGGTCCTGTAACTTTCAAGTTATATGCATATGTCAGTGTAATTCCTTTCTTTCTTCTTTGCTTTAGCTGTGGCCAATTAAATTTTAGAAGATGTGTATATAAATGCTAATCGATGTACCTTTCCACAGAAAAGAAACATATGATGCAAATGAAACTACAATAAGAACCATACAGCATACATTCTGTGGCTTTAATAGATTACCTCAGGTCTAATATGTTATTCAGCTCACTGTTTTTAAATAAAAATATTGATTTAACCCCTGATTTCTCGTCCAAAGCTACAAGCATCATTACTTTCATCCTAAATATTTTTACCATCATTTTATTTTCTCAATTACTCAAAATGTCAGTCTTCCTTTGTTTGATTTGAGGAACGAGTGTAATGGAATCCTAATTTAGGGACTAATTTGACGAGAGTTTCCATGATTGAGGGGCTTAATTGATGAATCTTTCATTATCGATAGAAACTAAATTGATAGCAAGAGTATTTTAAGGACCCAATTGACACCACTTGTATCTGTGAACAACAAAGTTAATAGGGTTTTTTTTCTTTTTTTTTTCTCTAAATTATTTACCTGACTTAAAATTTTTGATTGATAGGTTGGAAGACTCATTGTATCTTATGTGGTATTGTGATATACTTCTACTTAGATGATTGACATTTCAAAATTCTTTAAGTCACCTTGGTGTTAACACTTTTTTTTTAAGGAACCTTGGTGTTAACTTAATAGTACTGATTTATGAACGATGACTACATGTGCATTATCTTTTAAAGGACTCTGATGGTATAAATGCCTTAATCAGTTGGCTGGGGCTAGATGAGGAAATGAAACTCGACATGCAAAGAATTTGGAAGAGAAATTTAGGGAGAGATGATAGATGTATTGCTGATAACGGGAAGGAGGTAATGTTCAAATGATAGCAAGAATCAATATTGATCCCTAATTTGTTAATCTCATAGTTACTTGTCATTTGTTTGATTTGTTTTTCTCTTTAGGCCAGATTCCCATTCTTGGATGAGGATGTTATAAGGGTTTTACTCAACATTCCATTGTGGGAGGTTGCCAACCTTGATCAACCTAGTGGCATCGGTGATAAAAAGATTTTAAGAGAGGTATTGTTGACTGTGTGGTTTATTTGTTTTCCACTGCTATAAAGTTATTATTAATTTATCAATTTACATCTTATCTGACCATTTATTGGCTGACTCGACAACACTTTCTCAAGACCTTTTTCAATAACTTAACATCTTAACTCAGCTGATTCAAACTAGTGATCCAAATTTTTGGTAACATGCTCATATATCTTAAGAGTTATGAATGAATATAAGGACTTGAAGCCAGTGCTGTTGCCTGAACTGAACTCATACTTGTGTTTGAAGTTTCATCAGAAAGAGCTCTATTTTATGGTGGGTTCTACTGTGGATCAGTTTATTTAATTGTCTATGGTAGACCAGTTCTTGAAAATAACTTGAAATACCAACGATGAATGATGTCACCCCTTCAAAGTAGAAGTTCACGTCCTTCCATGTTCTCATGAGTGAGACAGTGACCTGATCGGTGCCGGTTCATCAAAAATAAAGGAAAACAAATATGCGTTGATTTTGGAGACACTTATATTTGTTTTTCTTTGTTTTCTTCAAACTCATAGCAATCAGACCACTATTTCACTCATTAGGATGAAGAGGACCATGAACTTCTTCTACTTCTGACAAATACCGATGTACCATGAGACGTTGTTGGAGTTTCTGGTGATTTTCAAGTGCCGGTACACCATGGACCATTTGTCAAAGTGGTTCACTATAGAATTTGCAATATTTTATACATGCACTTCTATTTTACTGAAATAAAAACCTTTGCTGTCTGAAGATCCAACATAGAAAATTGACTCCCAATCTTAAATCACATGGTCAATATATTTTCTGAAGGTTGCACAATTGCTTGGTTTATATGAAGCAGCGGTTCTTCCCAAACGGGCAATCCAGGTGTGCACTCCAAAACTTTACACTTCAAAATTTTGCTTTACAACTCTTTTGGCATAGTGATTGATTTGTCTTTGATGTATTGGTGTAGTTTGGTTCTAGAATTGCGAGGGAATCAAATCGGAAGAATTTTGGAAGTAATCGAGCAGCAAATCAGGCGTCTGCAGGTAGTGTAAGGATTTGTAGGAAATCAAATTTTGGTTGATTCTTTATTTTCTCTGGGCATGTGGGACTCATCTTTTTGGCATGAAAATGAATGTGACTGACTATATCTAATTTTTTTATTTATGAATTGGATTGGAACTACTTTATATATATTATGCCCGGTGCTACTACTGCTTTTGACAGAAGGGATTTGTTTATTTATCAGTTAAAGGGAATTAAGCTCTCATACTCGCTTGTCAACAACCACTTTGTTGAATAGTATATGTAATTTTTGGCAGGTTCTCATATTCCAAACTTACCTAAATTGAAACCGCAAACTGATCTAAAATAATTGAAAATCATACAAAACTGAATATTTTTTAATGTTTTGGATATCCATTTTGTGAAAATTGTTCGAATTCCTTTGTCAAAACAGAACCAAATTGTATCTTAGAATCAAACTTGGATTTTATCAAACAATTTGCATTTTGGTGGAGCTCATTAACCACTTGAGCACAATCATTTGGTTGAAACATGAGTTTAGTATCTTTCTCTAAATATGATATTTTAATAATTTATTCCACAAGTTTTAGGTTATAATTTTAGTATTAATATAATATTTTTCTACTTTATTAACCTAAAATCAATTTAATTTAAACTACATTCAATTTGGTCGATTCAAATAATTTTTTTTATCTAAAAGAGTTCATCCAAACTAAACCGTGTATGATTTAATATTTGGATTTGATGATATTTTGTCTCAAAGCCGATTCATGCCACGCCTCGAACACTAATAATGTTAAGTATCGATGACTAATCTTTGCGAGAGTAGTTGGTTGGTTGGCCACTGGGAGATATTCTCTTCCAATTATGTTTTTTTTTCCGTCCACATGTCTAGAAGAGACCTTGCTTAAAGTACTTGTTCTACTCAAGCTAATTGTAATACTAACAATGGTGATTTTGATAAAAAGAAAAAAGATAACATTCGTGATTAATTGTTGCTATGAATTTTGAAAATTAACATTGTAATTATAATTTATTCGTTAATTAAATCACATCTAACGTTTTTAAAAATTCAGATATGTCATTTTAGCTTTAACAAAATAAAAAAAGATGGATTGAACTCTTATTAACATATATCAATACATTACCCTTTGTAATAACTATGGATGTAGACAAGTAGTAATTTGACCAAACCAGTAGTGAATTTCACGGCTTTTTTAAACTTGTAGGCAAAGGCTGCATATATTTAAGAAGACTGAATATTTACCTGTCTAAAACCCATTACAAGATTCAGTAGTGAATGTGAATGTGATTGTGTTTGGGAGAAACGTGGTAAATGATTATAAATATATCAGTGTCTTTTCCAGCAAAACCATGTCCATTTTTTATATCGTAATTATATATAACTTCTTTAATAATAAGATTAAATTATAAGAAACCATTTATATCCTTTAAAAAAACATTACAAGAATATTCATGAAAAATCAATAATAGATGAAAAGAAAGGGGTACATTTCTATTATAAAATTGTAGGAGTAAGACACCCACTCAAAGTACAAAAACGCAATGAAAATTCTAAAGAAGTCAACACAAAGTGATCAACTTGATCTTATAATGCTTCAAAAGCCCCAGTTATTCTCTTTTTCACCCTGTTACAAAATACCTAGCTCATCTTGCTGAGGAATTTCACAGGGGAAATCTAGTTACATACATATATAACTTAAAAAGAATGCAGAGTTTGCTTCAACCACTGATGTATGAAGGAGGCTTTGGAAGATCCTTAACAATTCCACAGAGCAAGCCGTTCTCTGGCATATTGTACTCATCCCTAAGAGAACGTTCTGGAGTAGGCACACTAATGTACATTTGTTGTCCCAAGTAACGATTCTCAGCAATCTCTGACCTCAAATTCCACATTCCAACGTTGTCGAATGACAACATTATTGCAGCCCATGATTTTGGAAACACTTGAATGGTGTGTCTGCTCACAGCATCAAGCAAGTTATATGTCTTCCTTTTCTCGGGTGTCCAAGTTCCTGGCTCTATGCTGTAATTTACACAAATAAATAAACGCGTTAATTGCATAACCAAATTAAAAATCGTATAGTATGTAAATATATATTGATATGTATACTCACGCTACTGCAAAGAATGAGTATCCATCAAAATTATATGACTGGACGCTTTTCTCATGGTTCTCAAAAATGATCTCAATAAAAGTACGGTGTGTGAATTTAATAACATTGGGTTGCAAGGTAACACTGGTACCAAGGTTTTCTGGCATGTCAGCAATAGTGTCATACTTGAAAACCTTCTCAGCAACATTGTAGTATTCTGCGAGTTTAAGAGGGGTTTCGGGATCCACATGGGAGACACCGTTAAGTGCATAACGGAGTTTTCCACCTTCTCTGCTAACGGTGTTGATGAGCTTAACGGTACGGGTGATGTTGATCTGACCGTAATGGTAAGAACCTTGTGGGTTGGGCCTAGCAGCACTAGCGGTCAAGTTCCAACGGAAAGAACGGAACTGATTCAAAGACCATGCCCAGCCCACTGGAGCTTCAGGGACTTCAGGTGAAGCAGGACCTTTACCGTTGGCATAACGCATAATACCTTTACCGGTGAGAATAGTTTTAGTGAAACGAGTTGAGGCGACCATGTAATAATCTTTTGGTTCTTTATCTGCGGTTACAAGAACACCAAAGCATTGTCCTACGTGGACATCGAGGGAATCATAACTGTTTTGGACGGTGTGGGATCCTTCGAATTCAACGAGCTTCATTGGGTGATTTTGGATTCTGAAGTTAAGGGAGTTTTTAAGACCAACATTGCAGATTCTGTATTTGTAGGTTTTTCCTGGCTTCATTGTGAAGAGTGGTTTGTCAGATCCGTCACCTTTGGCGTTTTGGCCGTTAACAAGAACAGCTTGTGGTTTTCCGAGGGCACGGCCACTGTCTAGTAATTTGCTGAGGGTGGAGTGACTCTTGGTGAACCAGTCACCGATTAGGACGGTGTAATCATCTTCGGGATCAGCGTATGGGACGGGAATGAGTAATCTGCTGTTGATGCGGAGGCCACCAAAACCACCGGCTGCTCTGTGCATCCCCAAGCTAGGATAGTAGAAGTAGCTACCGATTTGATCCTTCACTTGGAAACGGTATGTGTGGTTTGTTCCTGGTTGGATGGGACAGTTTGTTCCTGGCACACCATCTTGCCAACAGTTTTTCCTTTGCTGAATTCCAGCCCTGTAAATTTGATTATACGTTGCTTAGATTTCATTTATTAATTGATCAAATCAAAAACAAAATAAACAAAAATCATTTAATGTCACGATTTGAAAATGAAATGAGTATGTATATAATACCATGTGAAAAGCAAAGGCTCGTCGAGGCCATTGAAGACGTTAACAACCAGGTTATTGTTACTGGTGGAATTGATGTTGGGTCCGGGAAATTCGTTGTTGATGAGAATAACCTGCTGAGGAACACCAGCAGGGGAGATTGTACCATATGTAACCTTCCATGTGAAATAAAAGTAAGGGTCTTCACCCATTACCATTGATGTTGTACCAATCAAGAGACATAACATAAACAAAAACGTTGTCCTCTTCATTTTGCTTTGATCGTGATTAACAATTACTACCTTATACTATGTTGTAATGGAATAAAGAACTAAGATGAGAACATTTACATGATGGCTCAATGATTTGTCTGGTTATATACATTTGTGTAAGTGTTTATTAACCATTCAAACTCTCCGTTAACTTCTCTAACAAACCATTGATTATGATCCTTACATTGCGTGCTTCCTCTTACATGTTACCTATTAATGTGTTAAACCCCTTCACCATGTCTACAGTTAGAATGCTAACATTTGAATAAAACAACAAAACTAACCATTCATGGCCAATCACTCCCTACGCTTTTACCACAAAAGAATGCTTTCAATATTTCTTGACCAATTGTATTTTGTTTTGGTATTTTTTTAGACCTCGTTAAAAAAGAAATACACGGTTCACATATGCTCTCTTTTTTTTTTTATAAAAAAAAAATCATAGTCTCGTTTTTCATTTTGCTTTTAAATATCCTTTTTCTTGTTCTAGTAGTATGCCACTTGATACAATATTTATAAATAAAATTCTAACAACATTATATAATTTTAATATTTAATTATTCTTATTGATATTCAAAATTAATATTTTTAAAATTCATGGAGTCACTCATACATTGCAAGACAAATTTATATTTTCAATAGAGAAAGGATCAAATGACATCATAATTTGGAATGACCGTAATCAGCGATTGTTTAACAATTTGGGTAGCTCTATGGACCAGTTGTTGGACAAAGCAAAGCGGTGCTCTCTTTGGTGGTTAAAAACTAACAATGTTGTATTTGTTTTTGGTTTCCATTTGTGGTGGTCAAGTCCTTTGACTTGTCTGGGACTTACCTATCTTTGGTTAACACTATTCTTTTGTAATTATTTGGGAGCTCCTTCGCACTATTTGTGCTTGGGTGAGCTCCCTCCTTGTTAATATATAAGTTTCATTTTTGATTGTTAAAAAAAATGACATCATATCAAGGCTTAAAACTGAGTGTGTTTGTTTCAGCTTTAAAAAAATGTGAAGTTATTTTTGTTTGCCTACTACCCATAAAAATCCTTTTTATT
>Ga0315914_1001687_pt1 | contig 33508 bp, 14 predicted proteins | sample MpolenodulesMG_FD_203920 | JGI IMG/M metagenome (GOLD analysis project Ga0315914, IMG submission 203920) | Medicago polymorpha root nodule microbial communities from Los Angeles, California, United States - elongated nodules | ecosystem: Host-associated > Plants > Roots > Nodule | place: USA...
CAAAACCAATAAATATCATTTATTAAATACTGAATTCTTACAAGAACTATCAATTACACATAATGTAACTCTTAAATTACTATTGATAATTCAAGCTTATTTTTCTTTTTTGGTTAAACTTCATAGTTCAGGCTCTCAACACCATATTTTCACGCGAAAGTGAAAACCAAGACTTAAACACTAAAAGGCAGGTGGGTGAGCCAACCCAACACCTTAATCAACCATCAATTTTCTAGAAATGTGATTGAGACGCGATGGCAATGGCGAGTAAGTCGGAGCAAGGGGGTTTGTTGGAACAATTGGAGGCTCGACAGGGGCAAGAGTAACATGGGAAGGAGGTTCAGCAGGGACAGGCGTAACAGGGTCAACTGGGGCAGGCATAACAGGGGCAGGAGGCGTAACAAACGCAGGTGTAATAGGGACAGTAATACCAGGTGTAGGCATAACAGGGATATGGACGGAAATTGGATTAGGCACAAAAGGGTCAGGCTTAGTAGGCTTGACAGGTGCAGGCGTAACAGGAGCAGGAGGCTTAACAGGTGCGGGCGTGACAGGAGCAGGTGGCTTAATAGGTGCAGGCGTAACATAAGTAGGAGGTTTAACAGGTGTTGGCGTAATAGGGACACGAGGCTTGACAGGGGTAGGAGGGGTAACAGGGACATTAGGTTTAACAGGGGTAGGAGGGGTAACAGGGACAAGAGGCTTAGTAGGGGTAGGAGGGGTAACAGGGACATTAGGTTTAACATGGGTAGGAGGGGTAACAGGGACATGAGGCTTAGCAGGGGTAACAGGGACATTAGGTTTAACAGGGGTAGGAGGGGTAACAGGGACACGAGGCTTAACAGGGGTAGGAGGGGTACGAGGGGCAGACTTAATAGGGACAGAAGGCTTAATAGGGGCAGACTTAACAGGGACAGGCTTAACAGGAACAGAAGGCTTAAAAGCATCAAGTTCTTGAAGAGTTGTTTCAAACTCTTCAGAAAATGCAGTGAAAAAGGTTAGTTGGAGTATGAGTATCAACAATGCTAAATTTTTTGCCATTTTCCTATGTAAGACGATGTAACCTTGAAAGAGAGAGGGAGAGTGGAAATGAAGTTGGTGTTGTGGGATGTTGTGAAAAAGTGATTATGAGAGTTCTTTATTTATAGGAGTTGATGTCCATAATCATTGTAGTTTTTGTTAATGTGTAGTAAACAAATTTTCTTAAATTGAAAAGTATTTCCTTAATTATGTTTTTTAGTTAATGCCCAAATTCATTGTCGAGATGTATTTAAAGGACAAATGAAATTGTTTCTTTATCTAAGGGATTGAGTGCAAGATTTAAGCGTTTTAGTGCACCGTAATACTTTTTTTTTTTTTTTTTTGAAAGATGTGCACCATAATACTTATAAGCAACAATTTGAAAAGGGATACAATTTTGAAAAGGGATGTTAAAATGTAAGAAATTAGTATAGCCATTTGTATCGAGCACATACTAAAAATCCGTCTAAGTTTTTTCGGTAAATTTAAAAAACATTCTGTCATTTGTATATTCTTCCTTTTTACTGGTTTAACTTTTTTTTTTAAATTGATAATATTTTAGAAATTATACCAAGTGATTTTGGGTCGTTAGATTAATCCACATATTTATTTAACGCAAAAAATTTCACTATTGTGTGGCTACCGAAAATTATAGAGGCACTGCTACAATTTCGCAGGCAATATTAATGCCGTAGTAGATTAGTATATTACTCCATCCGTCTCTATATATAAGCACCATTTTATTAGAGATAAAGGGTGCTTATATATAGGGACGGAGGGAGTATATTATTATATAAAATTTCTGTCAAAAATAATAATATTATTATATTAAAAATATTAAAATTATATCAATTTCGAAATTTGTAAATGCATACAGTATGAATACTATTTATAGATTTAATTAATGCATACATTACTATAGAAATCATTTGTTTTAACCCTCAGGTTCCTATAAGAGAACGGTTTTTATAATGTGGAGTTCAACCAATAGGTAAATAATGTTGGCAAAAAAATATTTTTCACAAACTAATCAATTTACCCGATTCTCATACCCAATTCGTTTTTTTTTCCGTAGAGCTTGTTAATACTTGAGATCAGCTACTTTTTTTTAGGGAAGTTGAGATCAGTTACTTGGTTAATATGAAAATCGAATTAATCATAATAGACTAAAATAAAAAAATAGTGAGAGGCCCAAAAATTATGCTTCAGTCATCTCTGTTATTCCACTTTTGCTTCAGTAATTAATGTTAATTTGAAATTCAAATTCGTATTAATTCATGTTTTTAAATATTTAATGTGAATTTCAATAATATTTTGGGATAATTATACCTACCTCTCTTAAGTTTTAATATTGTTATGCTTCTTTTTGTACTCCTTGTGCTAGGAAGCAGAATCATTTGTTAATATATCTCATTTTAATTTGTTAAAAAAAAATTTTTAGTTAAATGACACATATATCCTCTCTAGTTTTTATTTGAACAATTACCTCCCAATAACATTTTTAAAAATAAATAGTTTTCTCAATATTGTAATTAATCATTTTCTATTTTCAAATTTTTTATGTCATTAAAAAAAATGCTTGTGTCATCTCCGTGTATTTAAAATATTCTTATCAAATTTACTATTATCATTATAAATATATAGAGATACATTGATTACCAATCGTATTAATCAATTATATTAGAATGATGATGATATATTTGTCCCGTAAGTGTAAGCTACTAGGGATAATTTATGCAGGGGTTGGAGTTCGAACCCCGGATTCCCCACTTCTCCACACATTATGTGTGTAAATCTAGCCATCAAACTACTTATAAAAAGATGATGATATATTTTTGTTACGGGCCATGTACGTAAAAAATATGTGTAGGGGCCAAATTAATCATCGATAAATCAAAATACTCTATTTATTCTCTTACAAATTTAAACCGAGATAATTTAGTTATGAATCAGTTTTTACTATGATATGTATCATTAATTTGTCTACCTGGCGTCAACAATGTCAGTTTTTTATTTTTATTCATGTGAAGTAACAATGTCAGTTAAATGGCAACATTGAATTAAAAGAATTTTAATCAGGACAAATTAGTCACTCATTTAAAAAAAGAGTTAAATAAGTTTTTCGTCTCTAAAAATATAGTTAACTTTGATTTTAATCCCTAAGAAATAAACGGGACGTTTTTCATTCTCCCAAAATTTTTCATTTCATCTTTAGTCCTTAATGAACATAAGTTTGATATGTCCTTGACATTCTTTTAGCATAATATGTACATAAAGAGGTTTCATATAATAGATTTTTCAAAGTTGGACATATCACGAGTATAAAAGGGTCATAATATTGGCATTAAGATGAACATAAATTGCACATTAGAAACTAAAAACAAAAGAGGAAATTTTGGGAGGACAAAATATCTCGTTTTATTTTTTAGTGACTAAAATTAAAATTTGCTTTATTTTTAGTGATGGATAACTTATTTAACTCAACAAATAAATTGAATGGTATGGTCATGTTTAAAGCAAAAAGAGAATGAATAGACCGTTTAATGTAAACACACAATGTTTTTTTGGACGCAAAAACACATAATGATTTAAGAAATTAAAACTCTAAACACACATCCTTCTGTTTCAGTTTGCATCTTATTTCTCCAACACCCTTTCGCTTCAAGTGAGTATCAAGGATGGTAGCAGTTGTTTCGATCGAAAATGGTGAATGACAAAAATTAAAAGTATCCATTTGGTCTTTTAAAATTTAACAAACTGCAATTATTATTTGTTTTTTGTTATGAAGAAATCGAAAAATAATGACTAATTTTGTTGCTTTTTTATTTGGTACAATTTTGCTTTTATTTTTTATGGGGATCATTAATTTGTAAAAGATTAAATAGACTGATTTTTTTTTGTCGAAGACTAAATTTGGCCCCCGCACATTTTATCTTTTTCTATACAAAGGGGCTAACAGCCCAAAGTGAGTCTTCACTCATTATATATTATATTAAAAATAAAATACTTTTGTAAATGCATATATACAACTACTATTTTCCTCCTTTAAATAAAATTACTATTTTCCCTAAAAAAAAAAACTACTATTTTTTTTTTGGTTAGGTAGCCTAGTGGCTAGAATTCACCTTTTTCAAGGTAAATAAGAGGGTGTCCGGGGTTCGAACCTCGGCCCCTGCATAAAAAAAAGCTGCTATTTATAAAGCTAATTAATGCATACATTAATATGAAAATCAATTAGGGACTAAAATTAAAAATATGAAGTGAGAGGCGAAAAAATTATGCTTAAGTCATGTTTTTTTTTTAAGAATATTCTTAAGTCATATTTGGTTATTCCACTTTTTTTTCTTCACAAATTTAACGTTAATATGAGATCAAATTCGTATTAATTAGTTTTTTATAAATATTTAATGTGAGTTTTAAAAAAAACTAATTAATATCATGAGTTACCAATTGACTAAACTGTTAAAAATATATGAGGTTAAAATCATGAAGAAAAAAGAAGTGATAAAATTAAATAAAAAACTTTCTTTACTATATATGGAGGAGAAAATTAGAAATTTAATTGTAGCTTATAAATAAAAAGAATTGAAAAAGAGTGCTTTTTTATTTGAACTCAACAAGTCTACTTGTCTCGCCCGTCACTTCCCCATTTTTTAGCGAGTTAGGTGGGATGGGTACCATGTTAATGGCGGGTTTGAAATCTCAACCTACCCCACTAAGAAAGGTGGGTTAAATCATCCAATCGGACACGTACAACCCATCTTGCCATCCCTATTTTTTTATATCTTATTGACAAATATTTGTATTTTTTATATAAATTTATAAATAATAAATATGTAACATGTGAAACCCACTTGAGTTGGCCTAGTGTGGATTATGCTAGCGATGTGGATGACTCACTTTTGAGGAGAAGATTGTCAGAAATCAAGTGTGAGTGATTATGTCTCACATCGACTATAAATGGAGGAAACATTGGATATATAGGAGAGGGGGCACATATACATGATGCCTTAATGTTTTGGGGGGAGATGTGGTGTCTAAGTCTCTTAGTGGTCCTGAACATTTAGCTTATTGCCGCTCCCAGTGCTCCCCAGACTCCCCAACAAACTGGTATCATAGCCCTGATTGAGCTTGATGGGGGAGCGGGAGTGGATTCCTAGTGTGGATCAGGTTAGTGATGTGTGTGACTCACTCTTGAGGGGAGATTGTCAGAAATCAAGTGTGAGTGATTATGTCTCACATCAACTAGAAATGGAGGAAACGTTGGATATATAAGAGATGGGCCACATATACCCGACGCCTTAAGGTTTTGGGTGGAGATGTGGTATCTAAGTCTCTTAGTGATCCTTGACGTTTAACTCATTGCCGCTCTCAGCTCTCCCTAGACTCCCCAACACAATCGTTATTCAACACTGATGTGACCAGTGGCGGAGACACCACTCGGCGACCCCGGGCACTCACCTGGGCTCAATCGATATTTTCTTTATACTAGGTCCAACCCAATAGCCCATTAACCCGCTTAAAAATAATAATAGTTGGCATACTTAAATATTTTTCATCGCAAAGAGGTCTCAGAAAGGCCATTTGCATCCTAATTTTATTTAGCACACTATTGACATGTTATATTTCATCTTTTTTTATTTCAAATTGTACTTTTGTTGATAAAATGACGAACCTCTTTTATTTCGATTTATAACTATTTATATATATTATGTCACATGTGAATTTGCGATAATTTTTTTGCCTATGCTCTATAAAATTCATGGATCCGCCACTGGAAGTGACATACCATATAATATATATGGTTAATAGATGTTTACTCCTCTGTCATTTAAGCGAATTTTGGTTTACCTCCTTGTAATAAAAAAAGTTGGAAATTCCCCCTTGTAATTTGAAAATTCTTTGGTTTTAGACCCTCATTGCATATGACTTGAAGCCTCTAGCTATAGTTTTGATGATGTTAGCCTTTTTGGTTCTATATTTACATTGTTTAGATTAGATGTTGTTAGTCTAGCTTTTCATTTAAGATTTTGTTAAAGCACCCTGGTGAAACAATTGGTATTTGTTCATTTGTGTCTCTTATATGCATGTATCGATTCAACCTTGTCTTAATCGTCTCATTTAAGTCTCTGAATTGATATGAATCGATTCATGATGTTTACGAATCGATTAATGTTTGAATCGTATCATTTATTCTTGAGTCGTATCATTAAACTCTCTGAATCGATTCAAATCAATCCTGAATCGATTCAGACCTTCATCTGAGCAGCTTGAATCATTTCACATTTCACATGACTTGCATCAATCTTCTCAATCTTTCTTTGTGTTTGGGCTTATCCTTCTTGGTGTCTGAATCGATTCACACAGTTGTTTTTGTGCGAAAATTTAGCCTTACTAGCTTCCCCTATATATTGTCTTCTCCCCTTAACTCCAAAATCATTGAATCATTTGCAACTATTCTCTCTAGGTCTCAAAAACTCATTGTTCATACTTTCTTCAAGATTAAACACTTTTTTCTTAGAATCACTTTGTTCTTTGAGTCTATAGATTCTCTAGGGTAGGATGCTAGTCGGGATTGTAAGTTGGTTCTCTCAAGAAGATTAATTGGGCTTAATCAAGGCTTCAAAGGAAGTGAATAATCTCATTCCACCTCTAAAGGACTTGGGGGTCTTTCTAACCGTTTTTGAAGTCGAAGGGGGTTCGTTTATCGGACGTAGCATCGAAGGCTTGAGTGAAGAGTGTGAAGGGGTGCACGGGTATTCAAGGATCCGAAGATTCAAGGGGTACTTGAAGTTTGGGGGGAGTGTTTTACATAGGAGTTGAAGAATTAAGTTTTAATTTCAAGGAACTCTTGTAAACATATTGTATTCAACATTTGTCACATAGTGGATGACCTTGGTGAAGATGTACTTCATCAAGAAGAGTAGAGGTAGCTCTAGCAAGGACGAGAAAGAGCGAACTACTATAAAAATATCGATGTTATCTCTCTTTTCCTATCCTCTTTACTTTTACTATTGCATGTGATTAATTGAACAATTGTTAGGATAATTGCTAGTGTCGATCTAAGTTGTTTTTCATTGAAAATCAATCTAATTCATTGAATTAGGTTTCATATAATTTGCTTAGATCAATTGATCGCAAAATCTATTCAATTCTTCAATTACACATGTATTGTGTTTTTGATTTGATAGCTTAGTAATTTTGTTCATATAGGTTTGGTTTGAAATTGTCTATTATTTTGTATATTGTACAAGGATTATTAAAGTTTGATTGTATAATAAGATTTGTATCGTGATCTCTCAATTCTAAGATTAAATCTTATTGCACATATATTTGTCTTTTTGATTCATTGATTGTGATTGTTCGAGCACGAATCCAATAGTCAACTTCGTTAAAATTGGTTTTTATTAATACTCCGGAAAATCTTTTAAGCTATTCACCCGCCCTCTACCTTGATAACTATCTAGCCATATCAACCAACATGACTGTGCAAAAATATTGATGTGTCACGTTGAACGAACATTTTTTTTATTATGTGGCACGTAGATTGAGCATTAGTAAACTATATTTTTTTTTTAATTTCTCTCTATCCCGCTTCATCACCAATTTCATCATTTGGGATCTTGGATATGTTTCTACTTTTCGATCTTGTTTTGTGTGGATTAGAGGATGAAGGGCTGAGATGGGTGTTGAAGATATGTATGAAGATTTGCTTTTAATTAGGTTTTTCCTTTTTAATTTGATTTTTAATGTTTGTATTTATTTAAATTAAAAATGCCACTTGTAATAAAAATAATTGAAAACAGATTTATAAAATCTAAATCAACGTGCAACATCATCATTTTTGTACAATCAAATACATGAAGGTTTAAAATTAAAGAATATTAAAATTGTAAAGGGAATCTCCAACTTTTATTTTTACAGGGGATTAAATCAAAACTCGCACAAATGGCAGGGGATAAACACCAATTAACCCTAATATATAAATAGATCCCCGAGCTAATTAAAACATGAAAGTTTTTTTCTTCTCACAAACATATGAAAGATGGTATATATATATATACACACACATATATATTAGTTGTTAACTTACACGCACATAAATGCATTAAGGAGTAAATTAGCAAGCTACATCCACTTACTTTTGACTAAAAATCCAAATTCAACTATTATATGTCACTTAATATGAAAGGATATTTTTGTCAGCTTGAATTAAAAAATAACAAAAAAAAAACACACATGTAAATGTTTCCTATTTTTACGCTTGCAACAATGTTTTTTATTTGTGAATCCCGACATACATACTCAAGACACTAACGTTTTTTCTTATTGAATAAGCCACTGAAGCTTTTTTTTTAATAAACTTGTAGCAAAATAAATCGATTGAAGCTTTTGTAGCAAAAAAAAAAATATCAACCGAAGGTTTTTTATCGAGGTCGCTTGGCTAGGACCGGGAACGAGATGAGAGTTGTTCGTGTGGACGAGTAGAGGCACTGATACTTTGTTTTGTTGTGATCGAGATCTTTTTCTGCACTTCAAGGGAGACCATTTTAAAAACATTATGGAAATCTACCTACAGTTACGGCTGTCACTAAAACTTATCATTGTTTTATTTTGCCCAGACTCTAAAATTCATGGCTCCGCCACTGACACTACTGATGGACAAAGCACAGAAATTCATCTGGCACACATCTGATGAACCCAGAAACTCATCATACATTCATATGTGATGAACCCAGATGCAAGATCATGATGAACACAACAACATTCTCAAGTATCCTGAAGAACACAACAACATTCTGATCTACATCGTCGTAACCCAGAAACATTCTGAAGTTCAGAATGTTGAACCAAAATTTCAAGTAAAATTTGGTGGGTCCTAGGAAATGTGGCACAAGACTATTGGTCACTCTCCAATGGCTACAAGAGGTCAAGAAACTCTATAAAAAGGAGTGGAAGACTCAACATTACATACACCTTGTAAAGCATACAAGAAAACAACTTAGTAAAAGTGTTTGAAGCTTTAGCAAAATTGATTTCACAAATCAACTCCAAAGATTCCTAATATCTTAAAGAGTGTGAACCAATCATCTCTTATCTTTTTAAAGATAATCTTCTTCCTCGTTCTTCTTTTTCCTGTTGTAATTGTTCAAGTGAACAAAATTGTAAGGTGCAGGATTTGAGAGGTTATCTCAAGCATCATAGTGGAAACTCTCACAAGATTGTGAGGAGTGGATTAACGCACATTGGATGAACTACAATAAATTTATGTGTGTTATTCTTCTCTTTCCTATACTCTTTACTTACAGTATACACTACACACACTAACACATTTATTTATTTAAACTGCTTTTGCATAAACACTTCAGAACGTTTTGAAGTCATTCTACTAACTTAAATATTCCAAGTTCACAACTTGAGAATCAATTTTAAGTTACATGTTTAATTTTAAAAGGGTCACAATTTAAACCCCCTTCCTTGTGACTATTATATCTACTTCATCATGACTATAAGATATTAAGTCTATACGTAGGCATAAATATTAGGAGTAATATTTATACAAGATTAACTCGCTATGAGAATACTACATAGTATATTATGAAGGTGTCATAAGATATTATCATATTGATAATGTTGTATACCACTCTTAGACCTGAAACCACTATAATCCCTAGATGTGGACTCAAGTGTTTTATTGTCATTCAAACGTTATGTGTACCAGGTTAACCATAACGTTGGTTAAATGGCATTTGACGAATCATGTTGAGGGATATGAGTGTCCTAGATGGGATTTGTCCCTCCCGTAGAACTTGAGATATATATTTAGGCCTCTTGATGAAATATGACTGTAAAATTGCATGGTCATACCGAATTAAGTCTTGGATTTATTTGTTATTCAGTATATTTCGGGATCAAGAAATATAAATTTTGAGTTATACAAGGGTGACAAAATCTATGCCTTGTGCTCAATATAGATATAAGGACAAAATGGTAATTGTACACATGAACATTAACATGGAAAAAGGTTTTGTCATATCACATGAAATTCTTGTCACTTGGGTAGCATCAATGTATTGCTAGATACCGCTCACTGTTTATAATATTAAATATAAGATTTAATATTATTACAAACGTTACAATAACCTATAAGGTCACACGCAATAGAATGATCAAAAGGAGAAATACAAGTAAGAAGTAAAACTTGAGGTGCAGTTAACAATTGAGGCTAATTAGTTAGCAAAGGCTAATGGGTTACTAGGCTTACTGAAGCCCAGTAGTCATTACTTGCCTTGCAGAACACGAAAGTAGTTCTATAAATAGAAACCTTGTGTTGAAGTTAAAAAATACACCTTTTGATAAACCTTAAAACCACAAATCAAACCTAGTTCTCTTCGAACCTCTAATCGCTTGGCTAGCACCAGGAACCAGAAGAGAGTTATTCGTGTTGATGAGTAGAGGAAGTGCTACGTTGCTTTACTATTATCAAGATATTTTTTCTACACTTCAAGAGGTAACAATTCCATCACAGATTCATGTTAAATTTGTAATGATCCAAGAAAAGAAAATCGAATTTTTTTTAATTTTCGCTGCCTTTATGATCATGATTTCCCTTCAGAAACATATTTAATAATCCAATTTTGACTTTGGTACTTCATGATATGCCTACTTGGAAGTTTGAGAAAGATGGTGTTTATTCGGTTAAGAGTACATATAAAGACATTATGAACCATAATTTGGAAGTTGTACAACATCGTGTGCCTGGGAATTAGAGTTGTGTTTGGAAGTTAAATTTGTCGCCGAAGGTAAAGAACTTTTTGTGGAGAACTTGCCACAATTGTTTGCCTACAAAGGTTCAGTTACAAACAAAAGGTGTTCAGTGTCCAGATCAGTGTGCGATATGTGACAACTAGGTTGAAGATAAGGCTTACCGTTTCTTTATGTGCAACAAAAGTGTGCTCTGTTGGGAGCGCACTGATTTATTGAGTGATTTGATGGCTGTTATCGATCACGATGTTAGTTTTCTGATTAATGTGTTTATTATTTTACAACATCTTAATCAGCGACAGAAGCAAGTCTTTGGTGTGACCCTCTGAAGTATTTGAAAGCATAGGAACAACAAGGTCTGGAATAATATTATTAATTGAACTCAATCTATTTGTGAACGGGTAGGTTCCCTCCTCACTAACTGGACGAATGCCCAAACCATATGCAATAATGCTTCCAGACAATCTAATATTCAAGGTGTGCCGCATTGGCGAAAACCAAGCCCTAACAGGTATAAATGTAACGTAGATGTTTCCTTTTCTCATGCGCTGAATAGAGTTGGACTTGGCACGTGTATTCGTGATGAAGAGGGTCGTTTTGTGCTGGCCAAAACAGAGTGGTTGACTCCGCTCCTTGATATGCATTAGGGGGAGGCCTTAGGCTTGTTATCGACACTCAGGTGGGTTCGTGATCTTCAGCTGGGTATTGTAGACTTTGAGATTGATTCCAAAACTGTGATGGATAGTCTATATGGAAGTACATGTGGCATTTCTACATTGTAGTGATTAATTATTGTAAACGCCTATTAGCTTCTAATTTAGGGTGCATTTCGCCTTACTTTTTTTAGGTTTAAAAGTTAATTTTAGAATAAAGTTGAAAATTAAAACTTTGAAGTTGAAGTTAAAGTTGTTTGATATATGTTGTTTTTTCCAACTTAATTAGTACTTTTAAGTTAAAATATGTTTGGTAAAATATTTTTAAAAGTGCTTTGAGATTTTATTACAAATTATCATAAATAAAATAAAAGGCATTTTTCTATAGCATCGATACATCTTTCAAAATAAGGCCAGTACCTTCTATCATCTTTGATTTTGGACGGAATTTCTGTAAAGTTAAAATCAGGAGGCCTCACAATTTCTTTTGCTAGTAAACATAAACTTTCTAAAACTTCACTAAACTTCCTACTTACGGTCTCTCCTGATTTTCCAAATTTATTTTGAATGTTTCTATTAGTCTCGATATGTGCACAACTCCAAAGAAACATAACAAGTGCCTCCAAAGATGTCATTTCGTTTGATGGGTGTAACCATCCCTTACTCACTAATAATTTTTCAAGTTTCAATACGACATGAGTTTCCATTCTAAACATATTATAACTTTCACCTGCGGTGTTAAGACATTCTCGAACCAAAGTCCATCCATGAGAATAAAGAAATCTATTACATTGCTTCCGTAAGTACTTCATATGATAGTCATATGCAATCATCATATCCATAACATATTTTATAAAACGTACATTTTCTTTTTTTAACATTTTTTAATGCCCATTGATCTGCATCTGTAAACAATTTCAAAACAATAACATTACCAAATGAAAATAAATATAAATTAAAGTTGCTTAAATATTGCATAAATATCAATACAAAATTCTCAACCATAAGGAAAATACCAAATAGCAAATTCGAGAGGTACTAAAGATAAAACATAAAGCAAAATCTAAACATAAAGTATGAATATAACTAGCAAACCCAACGCCGGTTTTAACCTAAATTTTGAATGATTTCTTATCAACATAGTTGTATAGAGTCCACTCTAGCCAATCTGCCTTCAAACCTTTTAAGGTTACTAGCACTCGATTTTATTCATCTTTAAGCATTTCTAAAGCATAACCAAATTGCTAACCATTCAAAAAACCATCCACCTTTAAACTTTTCAATAATTTAACGCAATATGGTTTTTCGACATCTATATGAATCTTTAACAATATTGCTATTATTATTTAAAGAACAAAAGGACAAAAACTGATTATAATAGGCACTAAAAAACAAAAGTACATATCCACATAAAATGCATAAAGTAAACTAACAAATGAACAAAGGACAAAAAAAAATTAACTAGATCTGTAAGAATTAAGATAATCAAATATTAAAATGATGTACCTGCACTATACAGACAATAAAGAATGGATGGAGCAGAAAGTTGGAGCAGAATCATCATTTATAACTATAATCCCACAAGTTCTCTAATAATTTTTCCCTCCAAATTTTCCCACCAAAACCTTCTATTTCCCTCCAAAAGCTCCTATTAATTTTATTAATTGTTTCCCTCCAAAACCTGATATATCCTCTCTTTTATTGGCAATTAATTAAATGAAAATTGCTGCCACCACTCTAAAAAAAATTCCACAAAGCCACGTTTAGAAGACAAATCCCTCCACACAAATCAAAAAAGTTCCCTCAAACCCATGTTTAGAAGAAAAAATAGAAAAAAAATAAAAAAAAATGGAAAGGTAATTCAAAAAAATAAACGTGAGGGCAGAAGTTTTAAAAAAGAACATGTATTAGTTAAAAAATAATAAAGCAAAATAGTAATAATAATAATAATAATAATAATAAAGGCAACCATCACATATATTGCCTCCCCACCCCTCCTATTCACTCTCCACTAATTTTTTCTCTTCAAAATCTCCAATGTAAATTAGGCTTTATTTCTCATACATGATAACACACTCACGTAACCTTTTTATCTTTCTCTCTGTAATAACTATCATCACCACTAATTCATTTCATTTTCAAACTCAACTTCTCATGTCACAAGATCATTCAAGTTTCAAGGTTCTAAACATACTGTATTTTTATTCAATATCAACATGCTACACGGGGAGTTAAATGTTCTTCAATTATGTTGTCTATTTTTTTTATATTTTTTATCAATCTAATGTATTCTTCACTTTTCCTTCTTCTGTTATTTTTTTATCCTGTTTTCCTACTCCTTTTTTTTCTTTTCATTTTTCAATTATCCTTTTTCTATTATTTGTTTCTCTTTGAATACTCTTTTTTTCTTCATTTTTTGTCTTATTTATTATTTGGATTAAAAGACTAATGATCTTTATTGGTTGGATCATGCAGTGATATTAAAACTGAGAACGAGTATACATAAAGTTTGCAAAATTGTCTTATTTCGTTGTCTTATATATGGGATAATTTATGCTCTTTTCAAAAAGGTATAACTTATGCTAATATTTTTTTTTCAACCTTTTTTTGATTGATCTTAATTTGTAGGCATTCACGATTGAATGAAACAATGAATCGAGGAATCAAGGCACAAAAGCAAATAGAAGACATCAATATGTAGGTTAAATGCAAGGTTGTAGACATCAAGGACTTAAACTATATATATGATCTATTTCCTATCTTTCTTCCCTTTAAAGAGAACATTCAGGTTCGATTTATTTTAGGGTAAATGCCTCTTTTCGTCCCTGTAATATTAGTGAATTCCGGTTTTAGTCCCTATAAAAAATATATTTAGATTATGTCCCTGTAATTTCAGATTCTTCCACTTTTGGTCCCTCCTTTCATTTTATTTTTTTGATAAGCAAGGAGAGAGGACATACATCAAGAGGTAACATCGACATCCCAACTAAGTTGGCACCTCGAGAAGCCTCCATCCTATGCCGTCAAACTCTAAAATTTTATTAAAAAAAGGGGAAAAATAATTACAAAGGAGGGGGACTAGGCCAAAACATTCCAAAGAAAAAACAGATAGCAAGAAAAAAAAACAGAAAAAACACCCAAAAATAGATTATGGAAATCTATAATTTGGTAAACCATAACTATCCCTAAATAAATCAACAACTCTCATTAGGGAGAGAAGACAGCTAAACTGAACCCTCTAACATTCCAATAGAGAAAATTCATTGAGCATTTGTAGAGTGATCACCCCTAGCACGGGTTTTAGTAGGCTGATTCCCCACGACTTGCTGTAATTTTAATTTTTGCTTTTGTTTCCTTGTTAGGACCGGTGTGAAGTCTTCGACAACTGATCTCTCATCATATTGACGAACCCGAGCCCACAAGTGTAAACCATGTTGAATATTTTTGTTGGGATGAACTTCTTGTTGTTGAATTTCGACAGCCACATGCACATCTTGATTTTGTGTTAAAGTATTATTAGCATCTGCTTGCGCAACCTCTTCAGTCCCCTCAATGGGTTTCTCTACAGCCTCATGGGTCACTAAAGACTTATCAATGGAACACGCAGCCATGGGGGAACATTGTGGAACATAATGCATGTCAACGTGCTCAACCAAATTATATGTCTGAACATGTATCGATTCCATAGATACCTCATGCATGCCATCGTGCTCAACAATGGATGAATGTGGTACATGCTCATGGGAACCCGGAACCCTTGGGACTCTCCATTAGCTCTCGCGGGGTCGAATGATTATGTTCTACACCATCAAAGAGCGTAAAAGTAACATCTTCAACCATGGGGATCATCACCTCCTCCCGCAATGTCGGATGTGACCGCTCCACTCTCGGAATGCACGTCATCGTGCGCAATTGGGGAAATAAACTCAATCACTGGCGTAGCTTCTAGAAACTTCTCACTAGAAATATTGTCAAACACGTTGTGTAATGGGAAGCTGAAAGATGTTGATGACAAAGACGTCCTGGGCGCAGGGACCATCATCTGAGAAGTAGCCACTACTGAAGTAAAGGTGTCAACCGACCCCATGTGTGAGCTAGAAGTAATAGAAGAGGACGAAATGGAAGTCGGGATAGCCATAGAAGGCGAAGCCAGTGTTGCAGGGGCAGAAGTAACCGGAACTCTCTGAGAGGTAGTAACTGTCAAAGTAATCGGAGCCGGAACCCAAGTCCAAGTACTGCCATTGGCTGAAGTGGAAGCTCCCCCATCATTCTGCAGTCGAGATGGTTTAGGGGGCGCTGCCTCAGCCACAATAATTTGTTTCCCACGATCATTCTTATGCTTTGGCGGTTGAGGATGTAACCAACGACAAGTGGAGACATTATGTCCAATAGAGTAACAATGATGGCAAAACAACGATCTCCTCTCATATTGAACTTCCACTTTGAAAGCGAATCCCTCTCGCTCCACAAGGATCTCATCATATGCTCTCTTTGATAGGTCAATGACAACTAAAATCCGAGCATAGTGACCAAAGGTGCGGTTTCGTGTCGGTCCATCAATGTCAATCGGAGTGCCAACCGCACTTGCTATTTCCTTCAATGTTCTCTCCCGCCAATACTCCTGCGGTAACTCAACCAAACGGATCCAAATAGAGACATGAGTCTGTTTCTGAGCAAGATATTTGAAATCTTTGGTCCATTGAGATAGCCTTAACAAACCCGGCTTGAGATTGATTGTGCCTGCTGCCCATATTTTACGAAGATCCTCAGCCGACTCAAAATGAAAGTCATAGCATCCCTTTCTGAGAGGGACCATTTTCCAGACCGCCAAAGTTTTCCAAAGCTTTCCTAATTTTGTACTTAGGTCACGTGCTGAATACAGCTTATCTCCCTTGTTTAGAGTCAATCTAGCCCGTAACATATTCTTGCATTCCTCTACACCTCGTTGGTACTCATCCTGGCCGATGCGGATGCTCAAAGCATCGCCTTTAATGCAAGGAGTTCGGAACGGACTGTCATCATTCTTAGCCTGACCTGTCAAAGCTGCTGCAAATGTTTTCGTTGGTAATGCTTGTGATTGCACCATTGCTGAAGGTGCGGTGTCGGACACACACAGCCAGGGGCACGTGTATGTCATCAATGGCCCGTCTTCAATTCACCAGACCCAATACTAGTTATGAGGAATGCGTGGTTCAACCTTTGTAATAGCTAAGGGCATTAGCGCAGCTGCGCAACCTCAAATGAGAGAATCAGGTATAGTGAATTAAGGAAGGAGAGAATGAAGTGCAGTAAGAAGATGACGTAAGAATACGCAACCAATACCGTGAATAGAGAATTGCTTGAATATTGAAAAGTAAACCAATCCAATCCAAGTGACAAAAAAGATGGTGATTTGGCCACGTGCATGAATTAATTCAAGTTGTATTGGAATGAAATTGAAAAGTAGCTATATTACCATCACAAATGACAATGATCGTGAAAAGCCAAGTGCAAAAACGGCGCCGATGCATATATCTTGAAACCCTAGCAGAGCCATCAGCCTTTCAGATATCTTGAAACCAACTGTTGCGTTCTAAGAAAACAAGGAATGGGTCCCTCCTTTCATCACGTCAGCAGAATCTGCATAAATTACGTCCCTGTAATTTCAGATTCCTCCCACTTTTAATCCCTGTAATTTCAAATTCCTCCACTTTTGGTCCCTCATTTTATGTGCCATGTATGCAGATGCTACTGACGTGGTGGAATGAGGGACCAAAAGTGGAAGAATCTGAAATTACAGGGACCGAATCTAAATCTTTTTTTACAGAGACTAAAATTAAAATTCACTAATATTACAGGGACGAAAAGAGGTATTTACCCTTTATTTTATTCACTCAATTATTTCTTTTGGTTTTCATCATTCCTCTAAAACATCAATTGTTTCTCATATTTTTATTTTGAAGATTCTCATTTCAAAAATTAATTTGATTTGTGTCTATTTGTGGTTACAAGTTGCAAGCTTGACCCCTGTCACCCTCTTTACAAGCATAATATGTTATATGATCTTTTTGTTGATTTTCTTACTAGCTTGAAGGTGCTTTCATAACTAAGGGAAAAATGACCACTACCTTGACGTCATATATCTGAAGTGCATTGCAAAAATTGAAAGAAAAAAACTTCCAAAAAATATAAGTAACTTTGCTGCAAATTTCAAATCTTAGTTTATTATATTGAAAAATGAATATGAACATAATTATCATAAATAACGTAAGTAAATGTGAGTGAACCGTTTCCGCGAGCCACTGACCTACTTGACAAAAAAAAGTGAGTAAACTTTGGTGCAAAACATGCACGACTAAACTTTTTTAAGAAATTGTCTATCAATTATTATTTTAAGATTACCACTTATACCATTTTTATAAGGAATATAATTATTCTCTTTTTCAAAAGCCACTTTCGTTTGATTGAAAAACTCTAAGGGGGGCGTTTGTTTCAAGGATTCATAAATTAATCCTGAGAATAGCTTTCCTGGGAATAAAGTAGTGGGAAATTTATTCCTGGGTATTTTGAAAAAAAAGTGTTTGGTTAGTATTTTAATTCCTTGGAAATATTTTCAAAAGATGTTCACAGAAATAGCTAATTGGTGTTTGGTTTAGAATATATATTCCTAGAAAAACATGACAGTTACAAAAATACCCCTACCTTGTTTCTAAATCAATTTGAATTTATTTTACTATATTTTATTTTCATTATAAATTGAAGCATTTCAAAATACACCATAAAATAAAATTATGTTTTCATATAGTTGATTGATAGAATAGAAAAATAATGTTGAAAAGTTGAATAGACATAAAGAAATATTAGATGGATTGAACATTAATATACACCATAACAATGTCTTGATGTAGAAGAGCGTGTAAAAAAAAATCAACACGTTCAGTACATGGAGAAATTAATTGGCAGGTGAAAAAACATGGTGGTGGGGGACATAGTGGGGTTTTCACGTAGCAAGGCAAATGTCATTTTCAGGAATAAAACATTCCAACTCCTCTTTCATGGGAATAAAAATGGGGAGATCATGGGTTAAAAAATTTCCTAGGTATAATTTGTTCCCAGGTATATTTTTCTTTAACCTTCTACCAAACATGGGAAAGTGCATTACCATCCTCATATTTTCAGGGATAAATTTTATAACCCAGAAACAAATGCCCCCTAAGTTTAAGAAAACTTTTCATGTTGGTTTGGTTAAGCGCATATGAAATTAAAAGAAACCGATATTATTTATCAAAAACAACAAATTGTTATTGTAACCAATATCTTAGAACAAATTTTTTTTAAACCTGCTATACTCACTTTTGTCTCAACAATAAGAAATTTTTTTTATCAATAGTAACTCAACGAAACATATAAGCACATTGCACGGGTAGATGTCTAGGGACCAAATGATTTGCACACACCCGAATTTTTGAACACAATTGTTGCTACTGGTCTTCCAAATCATAAGTTGACATTAAATGTTGGAGTACCGATAATGCTATTGAGTAATATAGACCAATCTTTTGGGATGTACAATGGAACTCGACTAATCATCACAGATATGGGAAAATATGTTCTTGAAGGAAAGGTTATATCAGGAACGAATGTTTGCAACAAGATTTTTATACCTAGATTATCGAATAATTCCAATCAAATTTCAAAGGAGACAGTTTCCTTTGGCAATTTCATTCGCAATGACTATTAATAAAAGTCAAGGGAGATCTTTAACACATGTTAGAGTTTATCTTCCGCAATCTGTTTTCTCACATGGACAATTATACATTGCAATTTCAAGAGTTACATAAAGTAAGGAATTGAAAACTCTTAATAATTGATGATGAAGGTCAACATACAAACACTACTTCTAACATAGTTTATAAAGAAGTGTTTCAGAATTTAAATTAGGTACTCTTATATTTAAATGAGGAACTATTAGTTTTTGAACTTTTTTTTCTTCAGTATTCTATCTCTCTCCAACGTCAAATACTTCTCAGTTTACTATTGTAAAACTAAAGTGCTTTGTTACATTTTTTTAAGTTTATGCAATTTTCATTTTCAATGACTCGCATAATGTTAGAAATTATCGTTGTATTTAAAACTATTTCATTACATTAAAATAATTATCGAAAATCTCCTAATCTAATAACAATTGTTCTACAATTATTGTCTGTGCGGGTCGAGGTCTAGTATATAGAATTAGGTTATGTGTTTTGGCGGGATTACTTGAAAAGAAAAATAAAATTGGCGGGAACTGTGCCAGGAAAAAAAATGGTTTCTACATGAATCGATATGTGGGTAGTGAACGGTAGCTCCGAAAGTGGTCCAAAAGTTCAATTTCTTTCCTTCCAAAAAAAGATAGTTCTATCATCAGGAACTTTATTAAAATTGTGTTTGACCCTACTTCTTCTTGAAAGTAGAAGAGAAGTGGAAAATAAGGAGGGCCAAACATGCTTTTAGTAACCTCTGATGTTAGGTTCATTGGGAAACAAGCCAACATAGTTACTCATAGTTTAGCAAAGACGGGTCTGTGTCATGCTAGTTTCCGTATTCATATTACGATTTCATCTTGTATATCTCTACTATTATTATAAATGAAATGCACTTAGTTTCTTTCTGTCAAAAAAATATTTGGGAACTGGTGGAGCATTGCACCAATTACTTTGGTTGTGTTCAGAGATAACTTCTTTGAAAATTCTTCATGTGGTGAACTAGTAAAATCTCTATGATTTTCTTATCTACTATTATCACAATATGTTTGTTTTACCATCCGTTTTAAAGAAAATACTTCAAAGTTTTTTACTTTCTATTTTCCTCCCCTCACATGCTTGTTCTTACGATAACCTTTGCAAAATAGTTGTGTTATTTGAATATCATTTATAATAAAAAAGTCTAAGTGGTAAACACAATTCAAATTTGTAGCTCATTCTATTGAGTACATGGTTAATAGATATGCAGATGTCAAAAGACGTTAATCACTTCTTTCATTCTTTGATGTGATTAACAAAATTTTAGTGTTCAAATCTACACGTAGTAAATGAAGTTACCATGCTTATCAACAAAACAAAAAATTCTTCCTGAATATAATTATATGTTAAAAAATTGTGATATTTTGACGCCAAAAAATGGTTGTCATTATGGACACCCTATCACCAAATGAAGAAAAGCCTAGCACACAAATCAATGCAGGGAAAAAAAATTATTAAAAATTAAGTAGATGTAATGGTGTGTACACACACGGTAGTTGACAACTATGATTGCCAAGCCTCTCACAAAAGAAAAAAAAGAGGGTGATATATGAACATTCATAAAATTGACAATATGTGTACACCGTATGGTCATATTCAAGATTTTAGACTAGCATGCAACCCAAAAAGAAATATTAAAAAAATGAAAAGGTAGTGGGGTCTGTATTTTTATACGTTGTAAGGACCCAGCTGACCAAGCTGGGTCACACCGGATTTTAGCGGACTAATTGCATATCCGGTCATGTAGCCTACCCGAACCGTTGCACCCTCCGGTTCCCGGGTCGGTCGGGTTTTAAAACACTGCTCTCGAACCATCCATTCACAAATATTAAAAGATATAGTGGGCTATAGAAAAATGATCACTACCCTCAGCCATCTCAAAGTCACAACGCCCTCTTTTTATGTTGTTGTCAATCACCCTATAGGGTTTAGTTCACCTCACACACATTTATATGTCTATTCTGTCCTACAATCTATGTGTGTAAAGTTTCTTGCTCCTACTTGTTCTCAGATGTTCCCACTGCCAACTCCCCACCTTCAAATTTCTCGCTAAACTTCTGAAAATAGGGTTGGATGAGGGTTTATACCTCTAAGAGGTCAACTTTGATCATGTAATTTTGGGTTATAGAACATACAAATGAACATTTAAATGAAGAAAAAAAATCATTATAAATTTTGGGATGATCATATAATTTTATGATTATTATTATGATTGTTCAGAAAATATACATTTAAAGCACTAGAAATTAGTAAGTGCCAAAAACTGAAAAAATACAAACAATAAATTAACAAAATAGCATATGTGTAAAATTTAAATTATTTCTTGCAAAGAAATTACAATGACCAGCTTTACTTGGGTCTCCGATATAGAATGTCATCTACGGACTCTTTTATACGGTTACCCACTTTGTTCAAGTTTTTTACAACACCATATGCCACTAGGGTAGCATTTTTCTGAAATCTGCACATTTAGAACATTCAAGTGTTAGAATCATTAGCTTCTACTACAATGTAATTACTCCAAATGAAAACTTCGGCTTGCCTGTTTAAGAATTCTTCTGCCGAAGTAATTGGAGGTTTACTGATTCGTGGTTGATGGGCTGGATGCTCACGGTCTGCACAAACAATGACCAAAAACACAACAAAACAAAACACTTACAGAAAGAAGTACAAATAAAAAATAGAAGAAAAGAAGAATCTGATTCAACCATCCATGCATAATCCTTCATTTATTTAATGTGAGTGAGTTTACTGTTGGCTTATTTCATGTGAAATAGATGATGGCGATTATTTAGGAAGGCATACATAGCAGCACATATACAGAGGAAATAATTACACTACACATTTATAAATAGGATAGTGTTGTGTTTGCGGTAAGCCGGTAATACATTCCTGATGACATCAGTTGCCCCATTACAAGTGTGGAAAAGTCCACTGATAGTATAGGCAGAGAAAATTGCTTCAAAAGCAAGTGTTTTGGAAAATCTTTGATACAAAATTACCAGAAACAAATAATTCAATCAAGAGAAATTCTTAATGTTGAAAAGCTAACTGATACTCATGGAAAAAAAAAATATTTTTAAAGAAAATATAGATATTTATTTGGCAATTCCTTGGTATGTTGATAATAAACATTAGCACACACAATAAAGAACAAGTTGAGAATGTTAAAAAAACATTTAACATCTAAGATGCCCTACTGCTTCTGTGACTTGGTATGCACAATTCTCAGCTTAACACATGCACATCTTGGGAAAAGTTACCACAGGATAGTCATCCAAATATGCTGAGGTTTTTAAATCAACTACATTAATTCTTTTACTAAGTTAATGAGTAGTGATTGAAAAAGAAGGTAATGACATATGGGACTATAAACGGAAAAAAAAACGAGAAATTTAATACCGTTAGTTTGACGAGCATGAGCAGGAACTTGGCCAACAGGTGAAGTAGAAGGATTCACTTCCGAGACTACCTGAAACATGACCAATACTGTCAGAAACTTGGCCCACATTTTGATGGAGTACATTGAATTTATTACTTTTGCAAAACCTCCCCTAACCCACCATATTATAATTTTATTTTATCCGCCTTAGCCTCAAATTAATATTTGACCCGTATAACAAATTGTTGCTTGCTACAGATACATAAATCAATAAAGTTCACAAAATATGTCCTAACTCCCAACAAAACCCTTAAAACAAGATAAACTTGGTTTTTTCATGAGCATAAACTACAAAGGGAAGGAGGCTGAGATATAAACATAAACCCTTGAAACCTCAAGTCCAACGCAAAAGGGCAATTTTGCTGTTTTGTCCTGTGAGTCAGGTGGAGAATCTTTGTTGTCTAAGTAGATAGAGTACCCAATACAAGCATACTTGAAATTTGCAAGTTTGCGGCCCTCTTTAGAAGCTTCCAACTCACTTTCTCCCACGACATATGGGGGAACTGGTTATAAGAATAAGAACATAAATATCAAAATTCAAAACTTTAAAGGCATATAATGAAACAAGCAAATAAACAAACAATGACTAAATTCTCATAAATAAAGTAAATCACAGAACAAAAAGAAATAAAAAAGAAACAAAAAATTTAGTAAGCAAAATATCTGTTATGAATTTTTTTTTTTAAAACTCGGTATCCGATCCAAGGACCGACTAATCCGAGGGGACCAATCCCACCACCCACTTGCGGGGGCCCCGTTCTAAGCCAGAGTAAGGCTCTGTATGGACTTGCCCACCGAAATTGGCACCAGAGGGAATCGAACCTGAGACCTTGAGAGGAGCACACACCAAGATCCCAAGCCAACCACTAGGCCAACCCCAAATGGGTTATCTGTTATGAAAAATAATGTGATATTAATAAAATAGATATGTAATCTTGATGATCACCATGAGGACAAGTATGGATATAATTAGTAAAGTGGATGACTAAAATTAACAAATTGAAAAGTAAAATAAAATCAAACATAGTAAAGATACAAGGTAAAAGACACTTTATAAAAAAAAAACAAGTATCTGTATTTAGATGACAAATCATCAGATATCCAAACTTCCAAACAATAACTTTCAAGATATTTTGTTTTTCAAACAGCGAAAATTTTATTCAAGCAAAGCCTGCACAAGCTAGCTAAAGGGCGAAAAACACGCAATACAACACGGGCTCCGTATATAGGCGAAACACCCGAAGTGAGCGCAAGGTACAACACAGCATCTACCCAAAAAAACACCCAACAAACACACCCAAACAGCCACAAAACCCCAAAACACACGCCCAAAATCCCAGCTGGAAAAGCATCTGACAGACAAATGCTAAAACCCAGACCTGCCACACCAGAACAGAAACACTACCACCAACAATACCACCAATACCAGAGACCAAATTTCCTGTCTAAGTGTTGTTATTGCATATGTTAGCTTTGTGAAAAAGTTAATAATCACAAGGGACAGCAAACTTTCTTAAAAAACATAGTGAAGATAGAAAAACCACCCATCACTTGTAAATCTTTCTTGACTAATAATTTAAATTATTCCAAAGGCATTTTCAGTCTGTTTGGCATGATAAATTTTAACATGGGATTCATTGTTTGGAGATTATAATAACATGGGATTGGGAATTGATTTTATTTGGAAATCCATCTAAGTGAGTTATCCATTAGACATCCTTTCAAATTTGACTAGATTTATTTTTGAAGTTTTAATTATTTAAAATGGACTATTTTACAAAGGTTTTGTCAATTTTACCAATTGTTCCTCTCATATGTTTCCCTTTCATTTTTCACATTTTGCTCATTCTCACGCTTCTTCCAAAATTTCAACCTCCTTTTATCTTCGCGAAGGATAGTCTCACTCATTCCATTTCCCAGCCCCCCTTCTTGCACAACAGCATTCTTGATGATTCTCACAAGGGAAAGGATTACTATGAGAGTGAATACCCTGGTACTCATTTTTAAATGATTTCAAATACAAGCTAACAAACTATCAAGGATTCACCAAAATTATAATCCAGATAGATTAAGGTTTCATTGAAAGCAACCACCCACTTTCCTTAAACACAACACAAGGAATGCAGTCTTATCTTAAAATGAGGGCTAGGTAGTATGTAGTCTGCTATGTAGTGTCTTATCATAAACACAACACATACGTGGTTACGTTCAATCACTTCCATTTTCTCAAATCACTACAGGTTCTATGTCGTGTTTGGTGCGATACGCTGCCTTTGTATCTTGTTTTATGCCAAAATGACATACATACGAAATAATAAGCTACATATGCACCAAAGAATAATATGTGAAATGCAAAGCTACTCGAAACATTCGATATTTCTTCATAAAAAGATCAATCTACCAAAAAATCAACATTGAAGCACCTAGATTTTTCAGCATCCTAACATATTCAAATTCAAACTCAGGTTCTTCAATTCCATTTACATCACCCCAATTGATTTTCCTATTTAGTCCCTCAAATGAAAAAATAAATATGCAAAATTTCATTTACACGCAGAAAAATCACAAATTTTCAAGCTCCGAGGCACAAAATTTCACTTCACGCATTTTCTGATTCTACCCATAAACAATTTCATATGAAAATCAAATCCCAACATATATATATAGAGAGAGAGAGAGAGAGAGAGAGATACCTTCCTGAAGCGTTCTGGACAAACCATAACAAGTTGGATTTTTAGATTTGGATTTAAGAACAGATGAGTAATAAGCACATCCCTTACACGATTTTCCCTTCACTGTTCTAGGACGATTAGGGTTAGGATTAGGATTTGAATCAGAATTAGGATTTGAATCTGGAATTGAATTAGGATTTCGTTCAGATGTTGGAGCTTGTTGTTGATCTCTTGGTTCCTCCATGAGTTTCGATTTTCTCTTCTTCTTCGCCAATCACACGAACTCAAACAAAACAAAACGCAACAATGATGGAAATTACACTAATCACATTACAAATCATTTGGGTTTGGGCTTTTCATTTGTTCAATTCTATTTCGATAGTCCCTTTTTACTCATACACGCTCCTCTCCTCTCTTTTTTTAACTTTTCTTTTACAATATAGCATTTGACCCTTTTACAAAAGGTTTGTCTATCTCTACCTCAGTTGGTAGGGATATTGCATATTATATACAGGTGTCGGGGTTCGAACCCGAGACACCCCACGTCTCCACAATTAAAAATTAAATTGTGTGAGCTCTAGTCACTAGGCTAATTGACCCAAAAAAAAAAGTTTTGTCTTTGTGACAAAAAAGGGATGAAAAACTTTTTCCTCCCTCCCCTTCCATCTTCTTGCACCGCGAATTTATCATTGCGTATCTAACATTTTGTTATAATAAGCATTATGTTAATATAAATCTATTATGAATTATTGATTAAATAATAATACGTGTTCAATGTCTTCGTAAATTTATGCTCATTTTAATAATTTATGTAATTGTTTTTCCCTAAAAATAATTCATGTCATTGTTTTAAAAAAATTGTTTAAAGACGAATCAAATTTTATAATATGAAATATAGCAAAGTTGAGTTTTGATTATATAATACGAACGAAAGTATTGTGAATTTTGAAGGTGAATGAAAAGTGAGGAGGGTAAAAAAAAATCTATATAAAAAGTAAAAAATATTCTTCATTAAGATTTTGTCTAAGCAGTTGGAAGCTTGAATTGAGAAAACAAAGTTGGACATATGACATGCATGGTCGGTGTGAACAAGATTTACACTAACAATCAATTGAAATATAGTAATTGGCCTTACAAATCAAGCCTCCATGATGATTCATTCACATTGCATGACAGTGCAATCATGTTTTACACCGTCAGTGCATAACCGTTGAACTCTAACAAAAAACATTGATTTAAACCGTAAGAAGCTCCCTCTTTGTTTTCTCTTCAAATTTCAAGAAAAAGAACGTTCAAGAAACGAAACAACCATGGCGGAAGAAGAAAACAATGGCGGAGAAAACGATGACGTTGACAGATTAAGCAATCTACCAGACTCTTTACTCTGCCACATCCTCTCCTTCCTCCCAACCAAAACCACCGTCCAAACAACCCCCCTCATCTCCCGCCATTTTCGCAACCTCTGGAAGACTCTCCAAACCTTCGATTTCGACGACGAGTATGAATTCAACGGCAAAACCGAAGACGAGAACACCGAGCATTTCATGTTCTTCTCCATCTTCGTTAACGCCGTCCTCGCTCAACGTGAGTCTCGACGCATACGTAAGTTCCGTCTTTCTTGCTGCCATTTCCATGAAGACGTGTTCTACACGTCCTCCATTGATACGTGGGTACGTACCGCCATTGGACCATACCTTGAAGAATTTTATATCAGTTTATGTAATTATGATGATGGCTTCAACCTCCCTCTCACACTCCTCTCTTGCTCTAACCTTGTCTTCCTCCGGTAAAGGTTCTTTCCCTTATTGTTGTTTAGGGTTATGTAAATTATTCTATTTTCGAGTAATAGTCGTTTTGGACCTCGAATGTCTAAGGAGTAATCATAATAGTCCCTGTCGAAATTCAAACCTAGTCCCTGTGCACTGTCAAAAGAGTCTACGTTAAATTGTTCTGTTAATATTATTGTATCAGTTCTTCAATATACTTACTTACTTATGGTCGTATTAATCCAGTAAATACTTAACCCTGTTTGGAATGAACTTATTTTGAGCTTATGAAAAATAACTTATTCAAATAAATAAACTTTTATATGAATTCATAAGTTCTCACTAACGAAAACTTTATCTTCATAAGTTGTTTTTTCATAAACTACCTTAAGAAGCTCATGAATAATAAATAAAAGCTTAATTATTTGCATAAGCTCAAAATAAGCTCAATCCAAACGGGCCCTTATTGTCATGTCAATCTTATTGTCACAATTAGGGATTCTTTTGAAATTTTGATACATTGAGGGATTATTGTGGCCTCGTTACACATTCAGGGACTAAAATGACTATCACCCGTTCATTTTTCATATTCATTGAATATCCAACATATTTAATTTATAATATAGACCAAATACACGTAAGTATTAGATGGAAAAATACATGACAAAACAGTGCACGACTAAATAGAATTGCGCCGGAGAGAGAGAATTTTTAATGTTGAAAAATGAAAATGGTATTTTGGAATTCTTGATAGTCTATATTGTGACAAAGTTGTCTCAGGTTTCGTGAGAGACAAGAATTCCTGTTCTTATCGAGTCTGGTCTCATGACATAAATCAGGGTACCAAAAAAGTTGTCAAGTTCGGTCCCTGTTTTTTTGCAAATCAAACACATCTTTTGTGTTGCAATGATGATGACATAACATTCTTGTAATGTAATGTAATGCCTTAATGTTTGGGTTGCAATGATGATAACATAACATTCATGTAATGTGCTTGTTCAAAAACGAAACATTTACGTAATGTACCTTAGTTTTTGTGGTTCCATTTTGTTGCAATGATGATGACATAACATTCATATGATGTAATGTACCTCAGTCTTTGCGGTTTCATTTTGTTCCAATTGAAAGACTCTTCGGAGGTTTGCTTACCGTCATTGAAAGGGCTGCAACTAATAGTGGGCGATGGATCTGATGCAAATTCTGTGAATATCCTTCTCTCTGGCTGCCCCATTCTCGAAGATCTGGAACTTTCCTTTTGTCACTATTCTTTCGCCAAGCTTCGGGTGCAAACTTCCTTATTGAAGAGGCTGGAAATCACTTTTGCGTATGAGGCTGGAGGTTGCATTGAGATAGACGCGCCGGGTCTTAAATACCTATGCCTGTCTAATGGCACTGCTTTTGGGAACCTTCACAACGTGAAAGAAGCATATCTTGCTGAGCTTTCCACTCCTGAAAGTGAATCTGTTTACCGTTTACTCAATCTCCTCCGAGCTCTCTCTGGAATTAAACATCTAATGCTGGATCATTACTTAACAGAGGTGACCGAAAAGTTTTCTATATTTATATGTTTTAATTATATATATATGTACTGTTTACTAATATTACATAATCACTTGCTGTTGTGTGTGTGCAAGCAGAGGCTATTAGATGCCCCTTTTTTAGATTTTCCAGAATTTTGCTATCTGCTTCATCTAGATATTGGTCTTCCCTCTTTCAACATGGTTATTGTGTTCAACATGCTTCAGAAATGTCCCATGCTACAAACTCTCATAGTTCTCCAATGCAAGGTTTGTCCTGTTCAACTAAAGCTTTGGTTCATGCTGTCCTTTAAGTTTGGTTCTAATGTGAGCTGTCCCTTGTTTCCAACAGGAACCACAACCAGTCATTGATGATTCATTTTCATATGGATGGGTGGGGAAGCATAAAACTGTTGCTAAGTGTCTCAAATCACCTTTATATCGATGGCTGGTTAAGCCTAATAGTGTTCCTACGTGTCTTGCATCGCACTTGACCTTTATTCACTATAAAGCTTTTCAAGGAAATATACACGAGTTGGAATTTATTCGCTATGTTTTGCAAAATGGACTTCTTTTGAAGACGATGGTTATTAATGGAATTTATCTGCTGGACCGACCAGAAGAATGGGTGGAGTTCATTTCTAATCTGCCAAGAGGATCTGCCATGTGCCAATTTCAATTTCACTGAGATGTATCACGAAAAGGTGTGAGCTTTCATCTTGTTTATTCTATGTGGCTTTCTGAATCAGAAACATGCTTAGCCTTCACTATTACCTGTCCCTTCTTTTTACATGCATTTTCTGGTGGAATACCGTAAATCAATACCCCGTAGACTATTTAATTTCTTTGATCTAACTATTTTCTCCTAACTAAATCTGAGGAAAAGAAGCCTGCAAATACAATTAGGCTTGGGAGCAGAAGCTATGTAGATTTTGTAGGCACTTTATATAATTATTAGCAAGACTGATGCTTTTTATCTCCAAAAAAACACATCACGAAGGTACAACAAATGAAAGATAAGTGTTAGATTTTGAATTGTTAGAATGCTCGGGGTAGATGGAAATGAAAAACTCAAGCTGCAGTTACACTTACACCCATCGTGATGTTGTGAGAAAAGTTTTCACGACACAGCATTTTCCTGCTAGTAATTGTGGTATGTGCAGCAACTCCTATGTAACTATTGTAGGAAGTTAGAATATGAGTAATTGATAGCAAAAATGAAGGCATTATTTGATGGGAAGGCAGTTCAAATGGGCTTTTAAATTGACGTGAACGGATTTCAAAATCAAATACAAACCTAGGTGTGACAGTAAAGCTGATGATGATGCACTAGCTAGAAGGATGACTCACACAACCATTTCAGTAGTACATTTTTCAAATTTATATAAGTGGGAAGATGATGCACATGGTGATAGTAAATTACACGTGATTATTCAAGACCTAATCTATGACTCAACTTTCACATCCATGATTTTTCTTTTAAAATAGGAAGTTGTTGTATGAAGGAAAGATAGTTCTTAGGAAATTCTACTCTTTCAGTAGTTTCACATTTCGACAATTGGAGACTGTTCTTGATTTTTTAAGACTTACAAAAGGATAGCATCCCTAGTATATTGGGAACGGATATGGAAAAATATTCAACAACTAGTAACCACTTGTACAGTGTCAGTCTGTCAACATAACAAGGATCAACTCAGGTTTTGGATGATACCATGCTAGTGGTAGTGGATTGACCCATTAATTATGCTCATTTCATTCCCCTTCCCTTGGCTAGCCTTATACAGAACGATATGTAGCAAAAGCTTTCTTGAAAGAAGTGTTAGAGTTCCACAGTTTTCCATCCAGTACTATATCAGATAGGGATACAAAAAATTCTTAGTCACTAATGGACTGAATTATTCTGAACAGAAGGAACGAAACATAAATTATGCTTACCATCCACACTTTGATAGTCAAACAGAGTTGGTGAATTGATGCGGGAGCTTATTTAAGGTGTCCGGCTAGTTCTAAATCAAAACTGTGGATCAAATGGTTAAGTTGGATTGAATTCTGGTTCAATACAAATTATAATACCACCACTCAAAGCTCCCTTTAAGGCTTTACATCTTAGAGATACCCTCAACTTCTTAAGGTAACAACCTTCCCTTCTTTGGTTTAAGAAGTCAATCAAATGACGACTGACAGGGACACCATCCTAAATGATTTGAAAGGTATCAGTGTGTTGTAGTCTCTATTCAGTAGATTAATTCTAACACCTTGTTGGCAATTTTGGAGGGGATCGTGCATATTTAAAGATTAGCATTCCAATCATTTTGCTAACATTCTTATACTAGATTACCATGTGCAGCTAATTGCCTAGCACATATAATTTGTTGTTTTTTCAATTGTTACATGTTATCAATCACCGTTACTGTTAGTAGCAATTTCTGATTTCTGCATATAAGTAGTGAATACAATCTTTTTCTTTGAGAGTCAAATTTGCTGTATTCTAGTACCTCTAAGCAAGTTCAATTTCAAATTAGTCAATATGACAAATTCTAAATCTATACAATGTTAACATGAATGAGTATGTTTTAGTGTTGCTTTTCTTTCTGTTGTGAGTAATTAGATTTTGAAATTGTCTCTAATTAATCATTGCTAATAATTCAACAGCAGAAAAGAAGACACATGGGGAGCCAGGTTGATAAAGAGGATACTTTAGAAGCATAGAAGAGATTATAAAGGTAGAAAGACTCAAAATACTTGGCTATTGGTTGAAACATTTGTTGTTGATTGATTGGGTTTAGAAGAGTTTGAAGTTCAATATTTTTTTTGTTGTAGAAAATATTTCATTTTGTAATGTTTATGGGAAAACAAAACAATTGATACACAACAATATAGTCAAACGGTTAAAATGGCCAAACTTTATTCACATGAAAAATCTGTGTTACAAGTTGCTGACTGTCTACCCAGAAAAAAACCTCCTTATATCAGATTTATTAAAGTCAATTTTATAAATATTTGAAAACTAATTACTTTTCATTATTTATTATATTCTCACTTAAGTCACAATAGAAAATGCTATGTAAGAAAGGTTTTAACCCTAGATCGGAGAGATATCTATGATCCGACATGCTTTAAATAGGATATTTTTTTTTAAGAATCTATGAGAAACAAATCAAGAAAATATTATGTAAGCAATTTTTTCCATTCCGTTAGCATAAAATTGAGTACATTCAATTTGTATTTATTTTATTTAAATTAATTTTATGTTGTGTCTAACATTTTGTTATAATAGGCATTATTATGTTAATATAAATGCAAAGAGTTTAATTGTGGTGAATTGACGGTCCAAAACAGTTTTGCACAGTCCATTAACTTAATTTCATTTAACACTTTCGTCTTTTATTTTTTATGTTATAATTTAGTACTACTTTCATCTTTATCTTTTTCATTTTCCAATTTAGTTATTTATGTTATAAAATGTAAACATTGTTATCATTTTTTATCTAGACAAAATAAAAAAAATTCATCAAACTCACTAACTAACTCAAATCTTCATCATACAAACATAGAAACTCAAATTTCATTGAAGAAATCTCATAAAAAAATCATATCAATGTTTACATTTTATAACAAATAGGATTAAATCGAAAAAAGAAAAAGATAAAGTGCTAAAGTGTTATCTGATTGTAACATGAAGGATTAAATTGGGGAGAAAAATAAAGATAACGCACAAAAGTGTTGTCTGAAATTGAGTTAAGGGACAAATTATGTAATTTTGTCTAATATAAATGTATTTGTGGATTATTGATTAAATAATAAAATGTTTCAATTCTTGACAATTTGTATCATGTCTCTTTAAATTTATGCTCATTTTTGTCATTTTCATTTATGTCATTTTAATAAATAAAAAAATTGAAGAAGATAAAATGAAATATATTACCGAAAACCTGAAAAATCATCACAAGAAATGTCAAAAAACCAGCTGAAAGAGTATCAAGTTACATCAGAATAATCAAAGGTTATAAAACAAAAGTGGTCAAGTGTCAAGACCCCATTACATATAAATGCCTAAACAAGGTAATGGATTCAACCATAAAAAATGATAAGAGAAAACAAAGCTAGGACGATTCGCTTTTATCCACCAGTAAGATTGAAGCCTAATTTTGTTGAGTAATTGATCAAGTGTGGCCTTCTTTTGGTTAAAGATGCATTTCTTTCGATCCAAATCACCCACACACAAGAAAGTCATATGAGGTTAAAAGCTAAGTGAATACTTTTGGAAAACCCGCCTAAGGTGCCAAATTGATGTAAATGGTCTAACACATGTTCTGGAAACACTATGTGGAAACTAAGCCAGTTAGAGATATTGTACCAAAGTTTCCCATAAAAATCACGAGAGAAATAGATGCTATGTGTCCTCCATCATGCCACAACCACCTGTGCAAAGCTGAGCATTTGGTTGAAGGACCTGTCTTTTAATTAAATAATTGTTGGTAACCGATTCTGAAACAGACGCCAAACAAAGAGGCTGACTTTGAGGGGCACCTCTTTGTTCCAAAATTCGGTTGCATGAACAGCGACAACATTATTGTTAACTATTGACAGCAAATGATTATAATCACTTGTGACATTATATTTGTTAGTAACGTGTAAGTGTCAAATCCACCTGTAAGAAATATGAGGCTGCAAAACAATATTAGTTAAAAAAATCACTACACTTCCGCACGTTCGTCCCCTCCCAAGCTAATAATCGGCGCCTCCACTTTCCAAGCTTCACCATCCTCCCCCCACTCAAGTGAATACATTTTAGCCACCGTTGCCATTTTGTTAATAGCAAGATAAAAAATGCGACTAAAACTATTCTTCAAAACCATGTCATCAATCTAAGGATCGCACAAGAATAAAGTTTGGGCACCATCACCTACTTT